>Ga0210037_1001024_pt1 | contig 18199 bp, 24 predicted proteins | sample CryGey08umfilter_3_FD_185451 | JGI IMG/M metagenome (GOLD analysis project Ga0210037, IMG submission 185451) | Groundwater microbial communities from aquifer in Utah, USA - Crystal Geyser 4/9/14 0.8 um filter (SPAdes) (version 3) | ecosystem: Environmental > Aquatic > Deep subsurface >...
CCATGGAGCCGAACGAGTTCTTCAACACATCGCTGATGAACGTCTGCAAGTTCATGCCGAAACTTGTCGTAATGGAAGTCCCCAACACACGGGGATAAAGCAGTGCTTTCGCAACGGATTCCGGCGTAAGTTCGCCAGTCAGATAGGCGGCAAGATAGGGAACGATAAACGGGTTAATTTTTAACTTGGACGGATCAACCAATTTCTCCGTATTTTGCAAATGATTTGGCACGATCACCGTGCGAAACCATTCCTTGACCTGTTCCAATATGTGTTTGCGTTCCGTGTGGGTCATCACTTCACCTTGTATTTTTCGGATTCGTCGCATTCTCCTCGCTTTCTTTGCCTACACAAAGCAGTCGCTTTCAAATACAATAACCATGCACGCAACCTTACACATGGTTATTTTATGAAAGAATTCATACCCTTATCCGAAGTGGCGGACATTTTGTCAGTCTCCAAGGAAACCCTGAGACGCTGGGACAAATCGGGCAAGCTCGAATCTATACGCCACCCCATCAACAATTACCGTGTTTACCGATCGCATGACCTCAAGCAATTCGGACAAATCGGCTTCATGTTTGACCAAACCACCCCTGAACCCGCCGCCGCACCCGAAGGTGTATACACCGTCGCAGAACTATTTGCGGGTGCGGGGGGACTTGCTTTGGGAATGGAAAAGGCGGGGCTGCATTGCGTATTGCTCAACGAAGTTAACCGCGAGGCTTGTGCCACTTTACGCAAAAATCGCCCCCACTGGAATGTCATCGAAGGCGATGTCGCCACACTGGATTTTCATCATCTGCAAGGCAAAATTGATGTATTGACGGGCGGCTTCCCGTGTCAAGCGTTCAGCTATGCCGGGAAAAAATTAGGCTTCGAGGATGCGCGCGGGACGATGTTTTATGAATTTGCACGCGCCGTCAAAGAAATTAAACCCCTTATTTGCGTGGGTGAAAACGTGCGTGGACTGCTGTCACACGACGGCGGGCGTACCCTTCAAGGCATGGTTTCAATACTGGATGAACTGGGTTATGAAGTATTGCCACCGCGCGTACTCAAGGCCATTTTCCATCGTGTTCCGCAAAAACGCGAACGCCTTCTGGTCGTGGGGCTAAGGAAAGATGCAGACCTAACCTTCGATCTGCCTAAACCACACAAGGAATTTTACACATTGCGCGATGCACTGCAAAAGGGCAGATTATTCGATTGCGATGCCCCAGTGTCACCCGGTCAGGTTTACCCCAAACGTAAGCGCGAAATCATGAGCATGATTCCTCCCGGCGGCTACTGGCGAGAGCTGCCGTTGGAAATCCAGAAGGAATATATGAAGGGCAGCTTCTTTCTTTCCGGCGGGAAGACGGGCATGGCGCGCCGCATCTCGTGGGATGAACCCTGCCTGACGTTAACTTGTGCCCCGGCACAAAAACAAACCGAACGCTGCCATCCAGACGAGACGCGCCCCTTCACCGTCCGAGAATATGCGCGCATCCAGACTTTCCCGGATGATTGGGAATTTTCAGGTTCGATGACTTCGCAATACAAGCAAATCGGCAATGCCGTTCCGGTCAACCTTGCTGAAGAAATCGGAAAATCTCTGGTAAAAACGCTCAATGCCTATTATGCGGGACAGGTCAAATCTGTAAAACGAGCGTAAGAGGAAAACAATGCGTTGTCCATATGCAACACGCAAGGGACGACTACTGCTGGTTTCGCTGGCCTTTTCCGATGACATAGCCATTTATTACATCAACTCCATGCCCAAACAGACTGCCAGCTCGTCCGCATCCAGCGGCTGGGCAGTGGCCAATTGCTGTTCCAGCACGCGCAGGTCGGCATCAGAAGCATCGCGCCCTTCGGCCTGCCGCTGCCTGACGCGCGCTTTCAAAACATCGGGATCGGCTTGAATATCCCCTATCCCAAAGTCAGCCCCGAGGCGTTGTGCCAGAGCGCGGAACAGGTCTCGCTCCCCGCGTTGTAAAAAAGCCGCATCAACGACGACGCTCCAGCCAGCACGCAGCAGCCCTTCCGCCAGTTTGGCCAGATGCTGATAGGTGCGCTGTCCAAACGCCTCGCTGTAAAGCCCCAAGGCCTCACCGCCGCGCGCGCAGGCATCCAGCCCCGCCAGCCGTTTGCGCTCGACATCGGAGCGGATTCGGATCAGGCCTCGCGTTTCCAGCATTTTCTGCGCGAGGGTGGTCTTGCCCGAACCGGACAGGCCATGCGTGATCGTTAACGACGGGGAAGTGGGAGGGGGTGAGGGGTGAGTAGTGAGCCGTTCGGCCAGTTGCAAACAATCTGTTACCTCGGCGCGGCTGGCATCCTCCCCTTGTCCGGCGCGCAGCGCCGCCACTTTGGCACGCACCAGCGCGCGATAGACGGCGTAATAGCGCAACAGCGCCACGCCCTGATAATCGCCGGTCGCTTCCAGCCAGGCATTGAGGAAACGCGCCGCCAGCCCGGCAAATTGACGGTGTAACAGATCCATGTAGCAGAACGCCACTTCGGAAATCACATCTATCCAGCGCAAGGCGGGGCTGAATTCGAGGCAATCGAAGATCACAAGATTCCCGTCCACCCAGGCCAGATTGGCCAGATGCAGGTCGCCGTGGCATTCGCGCACCCAGCCAGACAGCTTGCGTTGCTGCATCAGCGGCACAAGGCGTAAATGCTCGGCCACGCACCAGCCTTGCAGTTTCGCCAGCCCTTGCCGCGCCTCTGGGTCGTTCAGCCGCGTTGCCAGCAACGCAAAATTTTCCGCGACGGGTTGGGCGATTAGCGCCGCTTCGCCCCAAGGGCTGTCGGCGGCGGCGCGTTCGCATTCTGCCAGATGAAAATGCGCGAGGCGCACGGCCAGCGCGTCTATCTGTTCATTGCCCAATTCGCCCCGTTGCGCCAGTTTGTCGAGCATCGCAGCCCTCGGGAACTGGCGCATTTTTACAGCGTATTCAATAGCTTGTCCTGTTCCCCTGATGCGCGGCACAGCCATGCTGCCGGTGATGGCGACCACCTCCAGATAGTAATCCGCCGCCAGCCGCCGGTTCAGGCGTAATTCTTCGAGGCAGTCCTGATGCCTTAACGCCAGCGTGGAAAAATCCAGGAAACCCAGATTGACCGGTTTTTTAATCTTGTAAGCAAACTCGCCCGTCAGCAACACCCAGGAAATATGCGTCTCGATAAGCGCTACCTTTTCAACCGGATGGTCGTAACAGGCCGGATCGCTCAATAGCGCAAGCATCATCGGCGGGGGGGCTTTATGGGGCATGGTCGTGAACCTCAGGCGAAAGAGGCAAGCCGGTTACCGGCCAATCTGCGCGGGGCAGGTCGAGGGCGTTCAGCACTTCGAGTGCGGCGTAGGCATCGTTCGCCGCATAAATCAGCTGACGGGGATTGAGTTGCGCCGCCGCCCAATTGGAGGTGGTGACATGTTTCGATTTGTGAAATTTTTGCTTGAGGACGAGCGCCACCGCCGCCCTGACCCCGGTGGAGGCTCCGTAGCCTTGCTTGCGAAAAACCGTGTTCATATCCACAACGGCGGCAAGCGTCACCCCCAGCCTCCGCCGGATATGCGCGTGATCGGATTGCAGGCCGAAGCCGACTTTGAGGACGGCGGCTGATTGCAATAGCTCGACCAAATAGGGCAGACAGTCGGGGCGACTGAGCTGATAGATAAACGCCCGGTCATGCAGCGCAAATTGCACGATGTGCGGTCCCTCGCTTGCTTCTCCCTTGTTAAAGGTCGGCCTGGATTCAGTGTCGAAACCGGCGATGCCCGCCGCGAAAATTGCGGCGCTGGCCGAGGCACATTCCTCTTGGCTATCTGGTACGAAAATCTGTTGCAAATCAAGAGCCTGGAAAGGTTGCAGGAGCGCGCTTTCGGCCTTGCTGGGCGTGGATTTACTCATGCAACTACCCCGCCTGTTTGAGTGCCAGCGCGTGCTGATACAGCTCGCTGCGGTTTGCGCCGCTGATTTTGGCGGCGAGTTGCACGGCTTGCTTGAGCGGCAACTCTTCCAGCAACAACGCCAGCGTGTGCAGCGTTTCTACCGAAAACCCCGCTGTTGGCAAGGCACCGGACACCAGCACCACAAATTCGCCGCGCTGCTGGTTGGCATCGGATGCCAGCCAGCTTCCCGCCTCGGATAAGGCGCAGGCATGGATAGTCTCGAACAGCTTGGTGACTTCGCGCGCCAGCACGATTTGCCGTTCGCCGCCCAGCACGGCAGCAAGGTCAGCGACACATTCGACGATGCGGTGCGGGGCTTCGTAAAACACCAGCGTGTAGGGATGCCCCAGCAAGCCTTGCAAGGCGGTGCGCCGCGCGGCGGATTTGTTGGGCAAAAAACCGTAAAAAAGAAAGTGCGGCGCGGCCAGCCCTGATGCCGACAAGGCGGCTACCGCAGCAGAAGCCCCCGGTATCGGGATGACGCGCAACCCTGATGCCAGCACCGCCTGCACCAGCAATGCGCCGGGGTCGCTGACGGCGGGCGTGCCCGCATCGCTGACGAAAGCCACGCTCTGGCCCGATTGAATGGAGGCCACCAGCTTTTCTGCCGCGCCGCGCTCGTTGTGCTGATGCACCGCGATCAGTTGTTTGGCGTGGATGCTGTGGTGCTTGAGCAAATGAGAGGTGTTGCGGGTGTCCTCTGCCGCAACGATGTCAGCCCCCGCCAGCACGTCCAGCGCGCGCAGGGTGATGTCGCGTAAATTTCCTATCGGGGTGGCAACTACATATAATGCGGCTTCCAATTTTTGCGGGTGTTCGATATGCAACGTGTACTCCTTATACTTTCGACTTTGTTCGCACTATACGCCTGTGCCCCCGCGCAAGTGCACCAGCGACCCGCACACAAGTCCAGCGTGGTACGCCCGGCAGCGCCTGTCGCCAAAACGGTGATTCCCGCGCCCGTTACCGCCAGCATCAAAGCCCCTGCCCTAGTCAGCGTGATGCCGGTCATAGACCAGCCAGCCCTGGTCCTGGATAACGCGCCACATATCGCGCTGTTGTTGCCCTTGCAATCGGAGTCTTTTGGCGTGGCGGCGAATTCGGTTCAACAGGGGTTTATGGCGGCAGCCAGTCTTGACCCGCAGTCGCTGCCGGTACGCGTCTATAGCAATTTTGCTGAAAATAACAGCGTCGCCGCCGTTTATCGTGAGGCGCTGGCCAACGGCGCGCGCGCCGTGGTCGGACCGCTGACCCGCAACGGGGTCAAGGCATTGGCGGAAGTAAACAACTTTCCCGTGCCGACCCTGAGCCTGAACATTCTGGAAATGCCCCCAGCTCACAACCTGTATTTTTTCGGCATGGCGATTGATGCGGAGGCGCGGCAAGTGGCGCAACTGGCCAGACAACAGGGCTTGCAACAAGCCATCGTCATCTCGGCCAACGAATCGCTTGCCCGTCGCTTGCAATTCGCTTTTGAAGAACAATGGATAGCTTCGGGCGGCTCGATTGTTCGAGAAATTGATTTCAACGGCGACCCGGCAGTTTTCGCCGATCTCGTTGCCACGCCGGACAACATGGTTTTTTTCGCAACCAGTGTCGAAAAAACGCAGCAAATACACCCCTTCCTGCCAAAGGAACTGGCGGCATATGCCACCTCGCAAATCTTTGTGGGCAATGACCAGAAGCTGATCAACTATGAGCTGGACGGCATCCATTTTATTGATATGCCCTGGCTGTTACAGCCAGAACAACCGGCCATGCTGGCCTATCCCCGCGCCAATCCGCCGCTCTCGACAGACAACGAACGCCTGTACGCGCTGGGTCTGGATGCCTATGGGTTGACGCAACTGCTGCTTGCCGAGCAATGGTCGGCACTGCCTTTGGACGGCGCGACCGGACACCTCCATCTCGATCATTCCGTGTTCCGGCGCGAGGCGCTTCCGGCAGTCTTCATGCAAGGCCACGCGCAAACGGCGGACGCACCCGTGACCGCTACCGAGCCGATGTTCCCCGTCCAGACCATTGCCCCCTCCGCCGTGCCGGAAACGACTGATTCAACCATACCGCAATGATCAGTCGCGGCGCACAGGCCGAACGATGGGCTGCGGAATATCTGCTGCATCAGGGTTTGAAAGCCGTCACACAAAACTACCGCAGCCGCTTTGGCGAGATTGATTTGATCATGCAGGACGGCAGCGCGCTGGTTTTTGTCGAAGTCCGGCTGCGCCGCAATGCCGATTTCGGGGGTGCTGCGGCCAGCATAGATCACCACAAACAGCAACGTTTGATTCGCACCGCACAACAATATCTCGCCAACCTGCCGCGCACCCCGCCGTGCCGCTTCGATGTGGTGCTGATGGATGATGTCGAGGGGCGCAATGCAGAATGGCTCAAAAATGCGTTCGGTGCCTGATTCGGTTAATCCTAGAAACAGCATTTGAAGCTGAGGTGGGTACGAATTTATTCGTACATACAGAGAGTTATGTGCGAATAAATTCGCACCCACGCACTTGATTTAACTTCATGAAATTATTGGTTAACTTTAGTTAACTGCCGGATTTAGGTTAATATTCGCGCCTACCGCTTTGACTGCGAACCTCCTAAAATCCATTTTTCGGGATGAAGCGCAAGCAGCCGCGCAGCGAATGACGAGACATATCATAGTGATAGACGCACCCGCAAGGGGTAGGCCGTGCGGTTTCTGTGGCATGCGCTACGACCGCTACGCACAATGAACACGCGACACCACGATTTATTGAAATAATGGATTTTATGGACATCAACAAACGCATCATCAAGCATTTCACCGACAGCGCCGAACTCAAGCTCAAGGTAAAAGACACGCTCGCCCCCCCTATCGCCTCTGCCGCGCAGTTATTTTTTGACTGCGTGACCAATGACGGCAAAATATTGTGCTGCGGCAATGGCGGTTCGGCGGCGGATGCACAACACTTCGCGGCAGAATTGCTCAATCGCTTTGAGATTGAGCGCCCCGGCCTGGCGGCAGTCGCGCTGACTACCGACAGTTCGGTGCTGACTTCCATCGCCAACGACTACGATTTCAGCCAGATTTTTTCCAAGCAGGTGCGCGCGCTGGGTCTGCCACGCGACAGCCTGCTGGCGATTTCCACCAGCGGCCATTCGCAAAACGTCGTCGCGGCAATCCACGCCGCACACGAACGCAACATGCGCGTGGTCGCATTGACCGGACGCGATGGCGGCGAAATGGCCAGCATACTCAAACCGGGCGATGTGTCCATCTGTGTGGACGGCCGCAGCACCGCACGGATACAGGAAGTCCACTTGTTGGCCTTGCATTGCATTTGCGATGTGATTGACTACCACTTAATGGGGGAATAATGATGCGTAACATATTGATTATATTGATATTTGCAGGTTTATTGCAAGGCTGCTTTCCGGTGGTTGCCGCCGGTGCGGGTGCGGGTGCGTTGATGGTGCAGGATCGCCGCACCAGCGGCGCTTATATGGAAGATGAAGCCATAGAAGTCAAGGCGTTTGACCGCATCGGCAAGCAGTTCAAAAACACCGTGCATGTCAATGTCACCAGCTACAACCGCAATATGCTGATCAGCGGTGAAGTGCCGGATGAAAACACCAAGGCTCAAGTCGAGCGCATCGTCGCCAATATTCTCAACGTCCGCACGATCTACAACGAACTGGCGATAGCCGGCCTGAGTTCGCTGACTTCGCGCAGCAACGACACCCTGATTACCTCGAACGTGAAGCTGCGTTTCGTCAACGACAAACGCTTCAGCGCCAGCAGCGTCAAGGTCGTCACCGAGTACGGCACAGTATATTTGCTGGGCATCGTCAATAACACCGAAGCCAATGCTGCCGCTGAAGTGGCCAGCGGCAGCAAAGGGGTGTCCCGCGTCGTCAAGTTGTTCGAGTATGTAAACTGATGTACCCAGCCCCCGCTTTCGAGACAAAAATTTGTCCCGTTGAGCAGTTCACGCGCCGCGTTGCCGACTTGCCCCGCCCGCTGGTATTCACCAACGGCTGTTTCGATGTGTTGCATCGCGGCCATGTAACCTACCTCGCGCAAGCGCGCGCACTGGGCGCATCGCTGATCGTCGGGGTAAACAGCGATGCTTCGGTCAAACGGCAAGGCAAGGGAAACGACCGCCCGATCAACGCCGAAAACGACCGCATGGCGGTACTCGCCGCGCTGGAATCCGTCAGTCTGGTGGTGCTGTTCGGGGAAGACACGCCGCTTGATTTGATACTCGCCTGCCGCCCCGACGTGCTGGTGAAAGGCGGTGACTGGCGGCCTGAAAACATCGTCGGCAGCAAGCAAGTGTCAGACCATGGCGGCGCGATACATAGCATCCCCTTTCTGCACGAACGTTCCACCACCGCATTACTGAAAAAAATTCGCTCACTATGATTCCGACAGAAATTACCTTGCACCAACAGTCCAGACTACTGGAAATCGCCTTCGACGATGGCGCGCGCTACAAACTCCCCTTTGAGTTCCTGCGCGTGTTCTCGCCTTCCGCAGAAGTGCGCGGACACGGCGTGGGTCAAGAGACCTTGCAGGTCGGCAAACAGAATGTGGTCGTGAAAGATTTGGAACCCGTCGGCAGTTATGCGCTTAAAATCAGCTTCGACGACGGCCACGATAGCGGTCTTTATACCTGGGCTTACTTACACGAACTCGGTCAGTATCAGGACGGCATGTGGCACGATTATCTGGAAAAAATGGCCGCAGCGGGCGAAAGCCGCGATTAAGCATACCGTCACACCCGCGAAGGCGGGTGTCCAGTTAATAAAAGCTGGATTCCGGCATTCGCCGGAATGACAAAACCAGGGAGTTGAAAATGAGCAAAACCACCCATTTCGGTTTCGAGACCGTAGACGAAACAGACAAGGCACGCCGCGTCGCGGGCGTATTCACCTCGGTCGCCAGCAAGTACGACATCATGAACGACCTGATGTCCGCAGGGCTGCACCGCCTCTGGAAGCGTTTTGCGGTCAGCGTCAGCGGTGTGCGCAGCGGGCAGCGCGTGCTGGACGTGGCGGGCGGCTCTGCGGATATGTCGCGACTGTTCCTCAAAGCCGTCGGCGGCACCGGACAAGTCGTGCTCACCGACATCAACAACGCCATGCTGCGCGTGGGGCGTGACCGCCTGCTGGATGAAGGCATCAATACACCGACCACGCAATGCGACGCGGAACACCTGCCCTTCCCCGACAATTACTTCGATTGCGTCAGCATCGCCTTCGGCCTGCGCAACGTCACCCACAAGGAGGCCGCGCTGCGCGAAATGCAGCGCGTGCTGAAACCCGGCGGGCGCGTCATCGTGCTGGAATTCTCCAAAGTCGCCAAACCGCTGGAAAAGATCTACGACCTGTATTCCTTCAAACTGCTGCCGAAAATGGGGCAAATGATCGCAGGCGATGCTGACAGCTATCGCTACCTGGCCGAATCCATCCGTATGCATCCCGGACAGGAAGAACTGAAACAGATGATGATCGAAGCGGGGCTTGAACATGTCGAATACTTCAATTTGACGGGCGGCGTGGTCGCGGTGCATCGGGGATACAAGCTGTGAGCAAGAAAAATACTGCCGAATTTGTTAAATGGTTTGGCCCTTTATTAGATGCTCTGCGGGATTTGGGCGACTCAGGCAAACCGAGAGAAGTATCTGACCGCATCGCCACAAACCTTAACCTCCCCGACGAAATTCTAGATCAAACACTTAAATCTGGTAGTAGCAGGTTCTACAATCAAGTTGCGTGGGCTAGGCAATATTTGGTTTGGGAAGGACTGCTTGACGCATCAAAGCATGGCACTTGGAAACTAACTGAAAGCGGACAAAAAACTACTATCAATCCTGATGACGCACGTTTAATCTTCAAGAAGTGGGTTGCGATCAATCAGAAAAATATCAAGAGCAAAGAATTACCAGCGGTCACAGAAAAAGCTCTTGTCGAAATAATTAACGAAGTTTCACCTGAAACTGCCGAAGCAGCTGATACGCCCGCTTTATTAAACGTCTTGAGAAACTTGAGTCCTGAGGGATTTGAAAAAATTTGCCGAGAACTGTTGCGTGAATCGGGATTTGAAAACGTAGCAGTAACTTCGCGTGGCGCTGACGGCGGGATTGACGGTTTCGGTACTTTGGAAATCAATCCATTTGTAAGCTTCAGGGTTATATTTCAGTGCAAGCGATACAAAGAGGGAAACACCATTTCACGCGCACAAGTGGGCGACTTCAGAAATGCCATGATCGGGCGCGCTGAAAAGGGAATCATTATTACGACCTCTACCTTTAGTAATGCTGCGATCCAGGAAGCTAATCGTGACGGCGCGCCAAAAATTGAGTTAGTAGATGCGGATAAGCTCGTTGAAATGTTCGAAAAAGTTGAACTTGGATTAAAAAAGCGAATTGTTTATGACGTTGATATTTCCTTTTTTGAAAAATACCGCATGTAACGGCAAGCGTAGCCTGGATGGAATGAAATGGAATCCGGGATTCCCCCGGATTTCACCCGCAAGAGGTAGGCCGCAGCAATCGGGGACAGACCACTATTCCCCCACACCTCTCTTGACATATTAACGAACCTCGTTAATATGCGCACATGATCAAATCGTTCAAATGCTCCAACACCGAGGCGCTGTTCAGCGGCAAACGGGTTGCGCGTTTTGTGAATTTTGAGCGAGCTGCGTTGCGTAAGCTGGAGCAGCTTGATTTGGCATCGCTTATCGAGGATATGCGCACTCCACCGGGCAACCGTCTTGAGGCGTTGAAAGGCGACCGCGCCGGACAATGGAGCGTATGCATCAACGAACAATGGCGCATCTGCTTCCGTTTCGAGAGTGGCAATGCGTTGGACGTTGAAATCGCGGATTACCACTGAAAGGAAGCATCATGCGTGAAATCGCGCCCGTATCGCCCGGCGAAATACTGGAAGAGGAATTTCTAACCCCGCTGGGCATGACCAAATACCGGCTTGCCAAAGAATTGGGCGTTCCGCCGCAACGTATCGGCGACATCATAGCGGGCAAACGCGGCATTACGGCGGATACGGATCTGCGCTTGTGCCGCTTCTTTGGCATGTCAGACGGCTGGTGGTTGCGCCTCCAGGCGAAATACGACACGGAAATGGCCAGGGACGCACTGGCGGATGTGCTGAACAAAATTCATCCGCTGGAACGGATAGCGGCTTGACCCTTGCCTCACCCTTCCCGTTCTGCGATGATATGCATCACATTTGCATTACACGGATAACCCCATGAAAACCGCCACCATGCCCGCGCTGCGCGTAGAGCCTGCGCTGCGACTAGCCGCCGAGAATATGTTGCGTCCGGGGGAAACGCTTTCTGCATTCGTCGAGGACTCCTTGCGACGTAACGTGGCGTTTCGCCGGACGCAACGGGAATTCATCGCACGCGGGCTGGCTTCGCGTGATGCAGCCAAAGAGAGTGGGGAATACGTCTCGGCTCAGGAGGTGCTGGGCAAGCTCAGTGCCAAACTGGAAAAAGCGCGTAACAAATCACCCGCAAAATGAGTTACCGCATCCGCTTTACAGTGGAAGCAGAAGCTGACTTGCTGCGCTTGTTTGATTTCCTGCTTCTACAGGATGTCGCCGTTGCAGAACGTGCCGAAGCCGCCATTTATAAAGCCGTCGAACTTCTTGAGATATTCCCATTCTCTTGCCGCAAGGCAGACGATGAGTGGAGCAATCATTTACTACGCGAACTGTTGATTCCTTTTGGCAGTTCAGGCTATGTTGCACTGTTTGAAATCGAAAACGAACAAACGGTTACGATAATTTCCGTGCGCCATCAGCGCGAAGAGGATTATCACTAAACCAGCAACTGCAATGAAATCGTCGAGGAATCACACCCACCCTTGACACTTGCTCTCAACATATTACAATGTATCTACATAGATATACATCAGGAGTAAATGATGCGTCTGCAAGTCTCAAAGTGGGGAAATAGCCTGGCAGTCCGGCTGCCCGCCAGTTACGCAAAGCAATCCGGGATTCATAGTGGCGATTATCTGGAAGCCACAATCACGCCCAGCGGTGAAATGCGCCTTGCGCCGAGCACACTTTCTACGAACAAAGTAAGTTTGTTAAAAGCACTTGCTTCGCTTCACGCCAGCCTGCCGCAAACCACCAGCGTGATGGATGCGCTGCGTGAAGAGGCGCGATACTGATGGTTTATGTGGACACCAGCGTGTTGGTGGCGTTGTTCACCAACGAGGGGATCGCCAGTCGCATTGCACTTTGGTACGCCAACGAACCCCGACCGCTGATGTCCGGTGACTGGTGCGTAACCGAATTTGCCAGCGCACTTGCCCTCAAGGAACGCACCGGGCAACTTGCCTGTGAGCAGTGCGATACCGCATGGCAGGTATTCTCCGAGTTTTGCAGCGGAGGATTACGCCTGTTACCGCTGGAACGGGAGATTTTCGCCAATGCTGCGCACTTAATTCGTGAAAGCCATAACGGCTTGCGTGCAGGAGATGCACTGCATTTGGCGCTGGCACTCCATGTACGCGCTGAGACATTTTTTACACTGGATACCCGACTGGCTGCGAGTGCGCAGCAGAATGGGATACCCCTAATAAAACAACTAAAATCATTATAAATCAATAGGATATAAAATATGAGCGGTTTACCAAAATGCCCTAAATGCGGTTCTGAATTTACTTACGAAGACGGCGACAACTACGTCTGCCCTGAATGCGGCCATGAGTGGTCAAAGAACGCCGCAGCGGAAGCGGGCGAACAGGCGAAAGTATTTAAGGACGCTTTCGGCAATGTGCTGGTGGACGGCGATACCGTCACAGTTATCAAGGATCTGAAGATCAAAGGTTCATCGTCTGTCGTCAAGGTCGGCACCAAGGTAAAAAACATCCGCTTGGTTGACGGCGATCACGATATCGACTGCAAGATCGACGGCATCGGCGCGATGCAGCTCAAGTCGGAATTTGTCAAAAAAGCCTGACGGAACGCAGCGATGAGTGCCTGGGGTTGTCCGCACGATGTTGCGGGTAAATGTAGCCGTGTCAACCATATCCCTTGCGATATTGGCATGAATGGTTGCGTGCTGTTCGGGCGTTTTCGTTTTGCCGACGACAGCAAGAATCGCCCGAAAAAAACGCCCGCTGCAAATGTGGCTCAACAAGCGGACAAAGCCGAAAAAATATGATTTTTTCCCGTTTTTTCTAGGGAAATGCTGATTTATTCGTCATTCCGGCGCGGAGGGTTTAGCAGGCAAGCCACAAAGTGGCTGCTCGCAAAACCGGAATCCAGCGCATTGATTAAAAAGGGTTTTTGTTTTTTAAAAAACGACAAAATTGAATAAATCAGCACTTCCCTAATGCTTTGATCTACCTTCCCCCGTCCTACAACGGCCTTGATATTGTCTATCGCGATGCTGACTTGCTGGTAGTCAACAAGCCTGCGGGGTTGTTGTCTGTGCCGGGGCGCGGGGCTGATAAACAAGATTGCCTGTCATCGCGCGTTCAGCAGGAATTCCCCGCTGCGTTAGTCGTTCATCGCCTGGATTTGGCTACGTCCGGGCTGCTGGTATTTGCACTCCATAAGGAAATGCAGCGCCGCCTTGCCGAGCTGTTTCGTGATCGTGCCGTGGCGAAATATTATGTCGCACTGGTGGCGGGTATATTTGAATGCCCGGACGGCAAAATTGATTTGCCACTCGCTGCTGACTGGCCAAACCGCCCCCGGCAAAAAGTGGATTTTGTAATTGGCAAACCCTCGCTCACCCACTATCAGCGGCTCAACAGTCACGCGGATGTCAGCCGCGTGAAACTGGAACCGATTACTGGACGCACCCACCAGTTGCGCGTCCACCTGGCGGCTATCGGTCATCCCATCATCGGCGATACGCTCTACGACGGTCGTGCAGCCGCACGCTTGATGCTTCATGCAACCACACTGCGTTTCACTCATCCCGCCAGCGGCGAAGCACTCGATTTTATGTGTGAGCCACCCTTCTAAACAGACTGTGCCACCCCGAAATTACCCACTTTGCGTCTCGTGTGCGTCTTGCGCAAAGTTCTGCGTGCCAAAATACCTCTAAAAATCTAAATTTGACCCATGAAAATTGCCGAGTTTTGCAGCAAATATAGCGTGGATAAGTCTGTTAATAAACTGTGCATGGAATGTGAATATTCAGGTTTATAAAATATAACCCATCACTTATCCACATTAGCCAGCGACCCTGTCAACAATATAACAAGCGTTGAAAAAATAATTCAACTAGATGTTTTTTCGATGATTTCCGTCTTATTCACAGCAACGTGGCACGTTATTATGATTATTAAGTATTTAAATTATTTTTATCAGCAAATAAAACTTATTGGCAAAATACCGCTCTGAGCTTCCGGCCACAGGTTTTATTGAAGATAAATAAATCATGGTATTGCGTAACTTTTTGGCAGGGTTAGCAGTGGTATACTTCGCGCCGTTTTGTTTGATCTAAAAATGAGGAACACATGAAAAGATTTTTGATGTTGCTGACAATTGCCCTGACTTGTTTGAGTTTATTTGCCGCATCAGCTGAAGCCAAGCGCTTTGGTGGTGGCAGCAGTTTTGGCAAACAACGCTCAATGGCACCCCAACAAGCACAAAGATCGCCTGCTGCCGCGCCCGCACCGGGTGCGGCTTCAGCAAAACCGGGCAACAAGTGGCTAGGTCCTCTGGCAGGTCTGGCAATTGGCGCGGGTTTGGCTACGCTGTTTGCGGGCGGTTTGGGTGGCATGGGTGGTGCGATGGGCAGCATTCTGATGGCCTTGCTGGCAGCGGGTGTGGTGATGTTCCTGATTGCAAAATTCCGTAAACCACAACAATCCGCGATGCAATATGCTGGTGCAGGCGCACCGTATTCTGCGCCGCGGGCTGAACCTCAACCATTTGTCGGCGGCAGTTCTACTCCTGCAACGGTCGTTGGTCATATTCCGGCAGATTTCCCGATAGACAGCTTTTTGCGCAGCGCAAAAACTTCGTTCATCCGTTTGCAGGCCGCCAATGACCGCAAGGATTTGAACGACATCCGTGAGTACACCACGCCGGAGATGTTCGCCGAAATCTCCATGCAAATGCAGGAACGCAATGCCACACCGCAAAAGACGGACGTTATTTCAATTCAAGGCGAAGTATTGGAAGTCGCCAACGAAGGTGATTTGGCGATTGCCAGTGTGCGTTTTACCGGACAGTTGAGCGAAAACAACGGTACACCAGAAGAGGTGGATGAAATCTGGCATGTGCAAAAAAACCTGAAAGACGACAAGTCAGTATGGTTGCTGGCGGGTATTCAACAGACCACGCTGCATTAGCCTGAGATGTTTGCCCACTTTTCTGCCGCAGCACTGAATCATTTGCTCCTGCAGAACGGCTGGGCGTTGCCTAGGCTGGCACGCTTTGCCGGGAAAACGGCGCAATTTTCTATTGCGCCGTTTTCTTTTGCCTATACCGTGTTACCAGATGGCACTTTACTCAGCGCCGATCCTGCAAGCAACATAGATGCTCGGTGCGTGATTGCTCCTTCGCTGTTGCCGCGTCTGGCTACTCATGATGAGTTAGCTCATGCGGCAATACAAAGCACAGGGGATGCGGCCTTGCTGGCTGAAATATTCTTTTTGTCACGCAATATGCGCTGGGATGTGGCTGAAGATTTAAGTCGGGTGACAGGCGACATTGCGGCGGAACGCATCGTGGAAACCGTGCAAAGCAAACAACACCAACTCGTCACATCAGCAAGCAATCTGGCGCAAGCCACTGCGGAATACTGGACAGAAGAAAAACCACTGCTCTCCAAACCAACACAAATCAATACATTCATGCAGCAAGTGGACACCTTGCGAGACGACATAGCGAGACTGGAGCAGCGCATCAAGCGCCTGACTTCCAATCCTGAAAAATAGACAACATGCGCTTTTTTCGCTTATTCAAAATCATTTTCGTGGTATTGCGTTTTGGCCTCGACGAGTTTCTGCTGGCGCATGCTCGCGGGCACTGGCTACATTTCCCGCTGAAAACACTGCTGTTTCTGCGTGACACATCCGCGCCGCGCGCCGTCAGATTGCGTCTGGCACTGGAAAGTTTGGGACCAATCTTCGTTAAATTTGGACAAATGCTTTCTACTCGACGCGATTTGATGCCAACCGATTTGGCTGACGAATTGGCAAAATTGCAGGATCAGGTTCCGCCGTTCCCTTCCGCACAATCCATCACTCTGCTGGAAGCCACTTACGGTAAACCCTTGCTGGAAACCTTCAAAAGTTTTGAGGAAACCCCCGTCGCCAGCGCGTCGGTCGCTCAAGTCCATTTTGCCGTACTGCACGATAATCGTGAAGTGGCGATTAAAATACTGCGCCCCGGCATCAAGCATGTCATTGACCATGATATTGCGCTGCTCAAAATTGTTGCGGATTTAATGGAATGGCTTTGGGCCGATGGTCGCCGCCTCAAACCGCGTCTGGTAATCGAAGAATTCGAGAAACATCTGACAGACGAGTTGGACTTGACCCGCGAGGCCGCCAACGGCAGCTTGCTCAAGCGCAATTTTGCCCGTTCCAACCTGCTGCTCGTACCGGAAATGTATTGGGATTATTGCACCGCCGACGTGATGGTCATGGAGCGCATGTATGGTATGCCCATCAGTCAGGTGGAAGGGTTGCGCGCGGCGAATGTTGACATTCCCAGGCTCGCCGCCAACGGTGTGGAAATTTTCTATACCCAAGTATTTCGCGATGGATTTTTTCACGCGGACATGCATCCGGGTAATGTCCAGGTGGCGGCAGATGGCCGTTACATCGCGCTGGATTTTGGCATTATGGGTACACTTACCGACACCGATAAACATTATCTCGCACAAAATTTCATTGCTTTCTTCCGCCGCGATTACAAACGCGTCGCCGAAGTGCATATTGAATCCGGCTGGGCACCTGCGGATACCCGTGTGGACGAACTTGAGGCGGCCATACGGGCGGTATGTGAGCCCATATTTGACAGACCGTTACGCGAGGTGTCCTTCGGGCGCGTGTTGCTGCGCCTGTTTCAGACTTCTCGGCGCTTTGGTATCGAGATACAGCCACAATTGGTGTTATTGCAAAAAACCTTGCTCAACATTGAAGGACTAGGCTTGCAGCTTGATCCTGAGCTGGATTTATGGAAGACCGCCAAACCCTGGCTGGAACACTGGATGAGTGAACAGATAGGCTGGCGCGGTTTCTTCAAGGCACTGCGCGAAGAAGCGCCGCGTTACGCCACCCTGATACCGCAGCTACCGCGCCTCCTGCATCAACGCTTGCATGAAAACCCTGCGACAGGCATCGAAACTGCGATGGCAATGCTATTGATTCAGCAACGCCGCCACAACACCCTGCTCACGGTTATTGCCGGTATTTTGCTGATGCAACTGGTCTGGATGTGCTGGCTGTTGACGGGCTAGGCAACCTGAAATCCGCAGTCAGAAAATCTCGCACGAGGTATCAAGATGTTCCAGGTTTCTCAAGATATTCCAGGTTTTCGTGGGTGCGACAGATTCGCACGGAACACGTTGATTGTGCGAATGCAACGTTTCTTTCAGAAATTTCGCGCCTGAAAAAATAATTTAACCTAATAAAATCATGGACTAGTCTAAAGTAACTGGCAAATTCCAGCTCAATTGTCACAGGCAAATATGCTCTGGATTTAACCTCAGACCATATTTTGTACACGACTTTCCTTCTGTTGAAACAATCAGGTACGCATAGCCATCCAGTGGCAATGTTTTCCTGATTTGTTTGTTGATTTTTGAAACCTTCTGTTCAAAAAATTCTCCGGAGTCAAACCCGTTACGCAACAGTTTTTCGCAGGCCAACCAATGTTCGGACTTTCGCCCGACTACCTCCGCATACACCTTCAGAAAATCCGTATGATCCGCATCGCGCCAGGTGATGCCACCTCCATCGGGCAAACCAGCCTGACAACGCCTGGCAATCCACAAATAAAACGCAAACAGGGCGGGCGGCAGTTTGAGCCAGGTTTCTCCGCAGCCTATCCGCTTACCCGACAGATCAAATTTCAAGGCAACAAAATTAAGCCCGGACTGAACCCCGCTGACGGTTTCTGCAAAGGAAGCATCGCCAGACAGCAGCGATGCCGGAACGCCACCGCGCAGGCGAACAAAGGGGATTTCGGCCAGCATGATGCGTGCATCCCGACTATGCACCGGCGTTCCGTCTCGCGCCAGCAAAACCCTGTCTT
>Ga0210037_1001054_pt1 | contig 17924 bp, 23 predicted proteins | sample CryGey08umfilter_3_FD_185451 | JGI IMG/M metagenome (GOLD analysis project Ga0210037, IMG submission 185451) | Groundwater microbial communities from aquifer in Utah, USA - Crystal Geyser 4/9/14 0.8 um filter (SPAdes) (version 3) | ecosystem: Environmental > Aquatic > Deep subsurface >...
GATTAAAAAGACAAAACAGGTTCAAAAACTTATGGAATTTATTGATGTGAAATTAAACAAAAAGGTCGGGCTAAAAAGAGCTAAAGAGTCTCTAGTTAACTGTCAATTATGTTCAGTGGCTTGAACAATAACAATTTTTCGAAGTAAGCTCATGATAGTGGCAGAACTCATTTTACTTGTCCCATGTGCGGCAAGTCGCACGGTATACAAGAAAACCTACGCGTTGAAGCAGCGAGAAAAAACCTGTATTAGATCCTCGGCTCAAACGGCAACGGGTGTGTGATATGCTTTATATTTTGAACTCGATGACATCACCATCTTTGACGATGTATTCTTTTCCTTCCGTGCGAAGAAGCCCTTTTTCCCGCACCGAAACAATACTGCCCGCCGCAAGAAGTTCCGCGCAAGCAATGACCTCCGCGCGGATGAATTTATCTCGAAAATCAGTGTGAATTGCCATGCCGGCAATAGGAGCGGTTGAACCATGTTTAATCGTCCACCCGCGCGTTTCGTCGGGACCGGTAGTGAAATACGTGATAAGGCCCAAGAGGTCATAGCTTGCACGAATAAGTTCTCCAATCCCGTCGCTTCCTTCTCGCGTGCCGAGCTCTTTTCTGAACATCTCACGCTCGTCCTTACCGATACCGGAGAGCTCATGCTCGATACCCGCGTCAACGACAACCCACTTCGCGCCGATAGTATTGAAAAAGTCGGTCAACTTTTTGAATCGCTCGTTGCCCGTCTCGTCGAGATTGCGCGCTCCAGCTTTTTTGTTAAGCACATAGAGGATCGGTTTAGCGGTAAGAAGAGAGAGTTTTTTCAAAACAAGAGCTTCTTGCTTGCGCACAGCGATCGAAGCGGCAAACTTCCCGTCAAGAAGCGTCTTTTCGATGCCGTCAAGAAGCGTCTTTTCTTCCACCGCCGCCTTGTCGCCGCGCTTTACGTCTTTTTCGATGTTTGCGAGCCGCTTGCTGACGGTCTGCGCATCGGCAAGGATAAGCTCGAGGTTGATGGTTTCGATATCGTCAATCGGGTTTACTCCACCGGAAACGTGGACAATGCCTTCGTCTTCAAAGATGCGCACCACCTCGGCGATCGCGTCTACCTCTCTTATATGCGCAAGGAACTGATTGCCGAGTCCCTCTCCTTCCGAAGCGCCTTTCACGAGCCCCGCGATGTCGACAAACTCAATCGCGGCGGAGATGGTTTTCGCGGAATGCGAGAATCGTGAGAGTTGTTCAAGTCGGTCGTCAGGCACGGCAACGACACCGACCGACGGATCAATGGTGCAAAATGGATAGTTTTCCGCCGGTACCGATTTCTCCGTGAGTGCGTTAAAGAGCGTTGATTTCCCCACGTTTGGCAACCCGACGATCCCGATTGAAAGTGGCATAGAGCACTATAATACAAGATTTCAATCAACGGTCAACGTGCTTGAATCGAAAGATGATCTGGTGGATAATAGAGCTTATGAACATTGTTGTCGTTGAAAAGGAAATATCTCTTGCGAACATCAGCGAAGTCGCCAAAGAATTTTACCAACCTATGGTCAAAGGCGTTGTGGATATTAAAAAAGAAGTTGTTGCGTTCGGGGGTGAATATCATATTGACGCAAATCAAAAACTTATCGAACGTGATTCAGAACAAAAAGATATTTGGGGGTTCAACATATATCTTGATCGACCGCGCGACGCATGGATCGAGTATATATCGCTTATCAACATTCGCCCGTCTGCGGGGAATACCGACATGGAAGTTGGAGACGCAAAAATTCGCGAAAAAATGAAGCGCATTATTGACTCAAAGATCATATGAATACAGCGCGCACCTCATTATTTCTTATGGCAAATCTTGGCGCCGAAGTGTCGCGGATCATAGAAGCGCACGAACGCGGTAATGAAGATTCCGCCACACGCGCGGCTTTGCTTCGTGCGGAAAATATTTTAAGTAAAATAGCGTATTTGCCCGACATGAAGACACGCGCGCAAGAGCTTGATGCTCTCGCATGCGCGTTACGCTCGTTTGCCGCGGGCGATTCGCATGCCGTTTCTGCCGCCCATCTCAAATCCTACTTCATGCCATTTGCGCTCCGATTAATGACAACGCGGTAGAGTTTCCGTAGAAACCGCAAGATCTATAATATCTTCTTCATTTCGTCTTCGTGCGCCCTCATCACCTCGGTCACGGCGCTCATTTGGTCTTTCCCCTCTTTCATTTTTTGCTGGACTTCCGAAGCGATCTTCTGAAAAAGCTCGGGGTTCTCGGTTACGATTCTAATGATTCGCTCTTTTTGCTCCGTCGGCATATCCTTCAATTGCTTATCGAGCATCTTTTTTATTAAAAATTCCTTGAACATAGTGATGACAATTAAATATTTGATAACAGCACCAAGTATACCAAATGAACAGCATTATAAAAAATAGACAAATGAAAAACGCCAGCCCAAGAGCTGTCGCTTTTCAGCGTAGCTATTTTCTGAGCAAGCTCTGAAAACAACTACAATAAGTATCTTACGCGCCAGAGAATATATGTCAACAAACAGAAACCGAAAAAATGCTTGGGATAATTCAATAAACGGCTTTATAGAGTGATATAATTGAGCATTATTTTCTTTTTTTCTTTAGTATATACGTTGCGATTGCTATTGCGAGAACGACCATAACGAGAACAAATATCGAGAGAAAATAGTTTCCCTCCAAAAGCGAGTGTCCGCCATAAGCAAAAATAATAGTGAATGGAATGATGCCGATCACTGTCGCGATCATGTATTTTATGAATGATATCTTACTGAACAGTCCAAGAGCATAGCTGAGTACATCGACTGGCATAACGACCCTGAGCACGATCACGCCAAGAAACTCAATATTCGGATTGATAGTATGCGCATAAGTGTCAATTTTTTTCATGTTAACAAACCGTGAAAGGAACGGCCTGCCTGCCCGGCGAGCAATTTGGAACGCAAGCGCCGCGCCTACGCTCCATCCAAACATATTATAAATAATGGCACGTTCGGGTCCCCATATCGCGCCAGCAATGTAGAAAAGCGGAAGGTTGAATGGTGCGAGTACGACCGAGAGAATCACCATGGAAACATAGACGATAGAACTCAAAATGAAGTTTGATTTGATCAGTGTCATGAGTATATTTGTCGTCTCACGAATAAAAATGAACGGCAACGCCAAAACAATGACAAGGATTGCGATCAAAAAATACCTCCGCATATTAGCAGTATACTCCCGACAAAATATTTTCGCATCCGAAGATTCAAAACAAGCATTACCTAGAAACTATCATCGGTGGTATGATAAAGAGATGAATATCGGATGCCATATTTCGATCGCGGAGGGAATAGGTAACGCCCCGGAACGGGCACACGATCTCGAGTGCGAATGTTTTCAAATATTTTCTCGTTCACCGCAAGGCGGGAGAACGCCGGAACTGACACCAGAAGTGGTAGAATATTTTAAAGAAGAAATGCGGCGCACCGGCATTACGAATGCGTATATTCATGCGCCATATTATATAAATTTCGCATCGACGAACAATCGGATTCGTTATGGATCGGTAAGCGTTATTCGCGACGAACTTGAACGCGGAAGCGCTCTCGGGGTCAAATACATCATCACGCATCTCGGGTCAGGGAAAGACCTCGGTAAAGAAGCGGGGATCAAAAAAGCGGCAGAGATGCTTGCGCAAGTATTTGATGGTTATCGTGGGAGCGCGAAACTTCTTATTGAAAACAGTGCCGGAGCCGGTGATGTCATAGGAGACACCTTCGCCGAGATTAAGGCGATTATTGATTCGCTCGCGAGCGACCATATCGCCGGAGTTTGTCTCGACACTCAACACTCATTTGCGTCCGGATATGACTGGAGAACACCAGAGAGTTTCAATGAGACCACCACGCGCATCGACCGCGAAATCGGACTTGACCTTATCAAAGTGATGCATGCCAACGACAGTATGACTCCTCTCGGTTCTCGACTTGATCGGCACGAACACATTGGCGCGGGATATATAAAGGAAGAGGGTTTTCGTTTGATCATTGCACTCGCCAACGAACGAAACATCGACATGATTCTTGAGACAAAACATCCCGGCGTTAAGAATGATATACGCTTTTTAAAACTCTTCCGTGACAAACTCATCAATGGATAGAGAAACAAAAGAGAAAAAACTCAAAGAAATAGACGAGCACTGGATAAAAGATTGCCCATGTGTTTTGCGCGAAACCGCAACCCAAGCCGTTCCGGGAGACGGGAACGCAGACGCAGACATTGTATTTATCGGCGAGGCTCCGGGACGCAATGAAGACATTCAGGGAAAACCGTTCGTCGGTGCCGCTGGCAAATTCCTTGCGGAGATGCTTGCCGGGATCGGCATGGAGCGGAAAGATGTGTATATAACTAACGTAGTAAAATATCGCCCACCAGGGAACCGTGATCCGCTTCTGGACGAAATACGCGATTGCCAGACGTGGCTTGAGGAGCAAATACTGCTTATTGATCCGAAGATGATCATACTTTTGGGAAGACACGCTCTTGAACATTTTTTCCCTGAAGAAAAAATATCACGCGTTCATGGAAAAGTGCTGAGACGCTCTTTCCACGAACTCGGGGAAAAAAACTTTTATGCACTTTATCATCCAGCCGCGGCGCTTTACAACGGTTCCATGCGAAGTGTGCTTATTGAGGATTTTAAAAAAATACCGAAAGCGCTCATGATACTTGACGAAACAATGAATGAAACACGGACAAACACAACAGTGTCGCCAGACAGCGCGCAAGAACTGAAAGAAACCGGCAACCATAAAAAACGCGCGCGCCGCGCTCCACTATTCTAGAGATCGGCCGGTGAGATATATTTTATAAAAATATCTTTACCATGTCATTCCTGATATAACTTTCTCCGTTTTCCACAGGGATAGATTCTCGTGTGCCATCCAACGATTCTAAAACGATGGTGCCCGGTCCAAGCAATACAAAAACTTCCGCATGGCGGGGTAATATTTGCATCTGCCCCGACAATGCGGGCAGAAGTACACTATGGAGCGCTTCATAGGTGCGCGCTTTTTGTGTCGATAAAATTACACAGGTGATCGTTTTCATAATTCATCAACGCTTCCTATCATATAGAGTTGATCAGGCGCATGGTCATCAAGGTCACCGCGCAAAATTCGCTCGCAACCATTGAGCGTTTTTTCAAGAGGAACAAACACGCCGGCACGACCATTAAAAGACCGCGTTACAAAGAACGGTTGTGTCAGAAAACGCTGGAGACGTTCTGCGCGATGAGCGATCACTCTGTTTTCTCGAGAGAGCTCATCGATTCCGAGAATCGCTATAGTGTGTGAAAGTTCCTGGTATTTGCGGAAAACATTCGTTACTTCCATCGCAATACCGAAGTGACGCGTGCCAACCGTGTCTTCATCAAGCGCAATCGACGATGAGCGCAAAGGGTCAACGGCCGGATAAATACCTTTTTCAGCAATCTCTCGAGAAAGCACCACTGAAGTGTCAATGTGAGAAAAGATCGCTACAACAGCCGGATCAGTAAGGTCATCAGCCGGCACATACACTGCTTGAACGGAGGTGATCGCTCTGCCATCTTTTTGTTTGATTCGCTCTTCAAAAAGCGCCAAGTCGCGTTCCAAAGTCGCTTGATAACCAAGCTCTGACGGCAATTTACCAAGGATGGTCCCAATCTCTGCGCCGGCCATCACATATCGAAATATGTTGTCAACAAAAAGGAAGACATCTTTATTCATGGTGTCACGCAAGAATTCACACGCGCTGACTGCGGCAAGGCCGACACGCGTCCGAACTCCCGGAGTTTTTTCCATCTCTCCAAAGTAAAGCGCCGTATCTTTAAGCACGCCGAGTTCGGCAAGCACCAAATAAAGATCATTCCCTTCACGAATCCTCTCACCAATGCCGGCAAACACGGAATATCCGTCTCCTCTGACTGCGATATTGTGGATAAGCTCGGTTGAGAGAACCGTCTTACCAATCCCTGCTCCTCCAAAAAGACCGACCTTGTCACCACGGCGGAAAGGGACCAAAAGATCGATAATCTTGATACCCGTCTCGATGATCGATGCGCGGTTCTCCTTGGGACCATCCTCGATTTTGAATGCATGTTCGCGATAAAGCGGATACTTAACTTCGACATCGAATGGCATTCCGTCAACAGGATTGCCAAAAACATCAAACATCCTTCCCAGTATTCCCTTCCCGAGAGAAACGGATATCTCTTGGTCGATCAAAGTGACTCGCGCATATCGCTCAACGTACTCAACGGAAGAGTGCGCGACCGCGCGGAAGATACGCCTATCCTTTTTTTCAATTATTTCAAAGATTGCCCGTCCGTCTTCGCTTCCGAAGAGCGAATGAATCGCCGGAGCGTCATTTTCAAACGCTATCTCGGCAACTCCTCCCTTGAGAGAAACAACAGTGCCTGACAATGATGTTACTTTTTTTTCTTTCATAAGGTTCTGTTTCTGTGCGCTACAAAATTTTCCAATTGTTTTTTAGTCAGAGTGATCCGGCGAGCATTGGAATAATCAACCTTGGTTTTTCTAATAATCTTCGTTGTTTTCTCTACGGCATATTCTGCCATAACGGTTCGTGCTGAAAATTCAGAAAGTTTTGCTTCAAGTAAAATTCTTTTAAGTGAAATCGCGATATATTTTTCTAAAAGACGATCAAATATATTCCGCTTTGAAGACTCAAAGAGTGGTATGCCGACCGATGACGCCGAACCCTCATCCAAGATGTCGAATTCAAAAGGCAAGAATGGGATAAGCTGGGGTCTCTGCTCGACAAGTGAGATACATTTAGGAAAGATAACGTCAAGCCGAGAAAACACCCCTTTCGCAAATCCAGAAAAGATGTGTTTCGCGGCTTCATCCGCCTCTTTCTCCAGAAAAACTCCATGACCGGAAGCAAATGCCCGATCGGGCGTAAATTTTTCTTCTTCCAATAGGCGACCAACCTTTGACCCGATGACGATAAGATATTGATATTCGCGTGCTCGACCTGAATACCGATCGACCAAACCATGCCAAAGACCTCCCACCATGCCTCGTTCTCCACCAATGACAACAACCGCCTTATTTCCACCAGTATTTCGCCAATGTTTTCCATTTGATTGCGCAAGGAGCGGATGTCTCGCCGGTCGATAAAAAACCGAGAGTCGGGAAAGTGTTCTTTTGATCTCCTCGGCATAGCGATTCAATGAATCAGTTGCGCCTTTCAAGGTATGAACGTTCGATGCCGCCACCTTCTCAACGATCCTCACCGTCTCTCGAACATCTTCGAATTTCCGGATTTGATTTTTAAAAGTAAGATATGATCTCATATTGCATTCAAAAATTCCCGTTTAAAATCCGCAAGCATATCTATGATCGTGCTTTTTATTTTCTCATCAAATGTCTTTTTCTCGATCTGCTCAATAAGGTCGAAGTAGCGGTTACGAATAAGCTGGAGAAGATGTTTTTCAAAATCAACCCATTTTTCTTTATCGATATCGTCCAAAAAACCCGCTTCGACCGAATAGAAAAGAATAGTCTGTTCCGCCCACGATATAGCGGTGTGTTTTCGTTGTTTGAGAACCTCAAGGGTTAATTCCCCGCGAAATATATTTTTTTGCGCTTCTTGACTTGCGGTATTTTCAAGCTGGGACAACTTTTGCAATTCTTTATGTTGAACAAGCGCCAAACGAATACCGTCCGTCACGTACCGAAGCAATTCCGGCTGAACTTTCGATCCGACGCGAGAGACAGAAAGCCCAACATTAACCGCCGGCAAAAACCCCTTTTGAAAGAGCCCTCGTTCCAAATATATTTGCCCATCAGTGATCGAGGTCATGTTAGTGGCAATGAATGATGCAATATCTCCTTCCTCTGTCTCAATGATCGGCAAAGCAGAAAGCGATCCCCCGCCACGCTTGTGCGATAATTTTGCAGCGCGTTCCAAAAGTCCGGCATGCACGGAAAAAATGTCACCGGGGTATGTCTCTCTGCCCGGCGCGCGCTCAAGAAGGAGAGCAATGTCCCGGTATGCTTTCGCGTGTTTGGAAAAATCGTCGTAAACAATAAGCGCGCTATCGCCGCGATCACGAAAGTATTCGCCGATGACACAACCGACGAATGGAGCAAGATATTGATTGGCAAAACTTGTTCCCGCCGGAGCCGCCACTATAACACTATAGAGAAAAGCATTGTACTCGTTGAATATTGAGATAAGCTCTCGTAATTTTTGCTCTTTTTGTCCGCACAACACATAGACACAATACATCGGCGGATGAGCATATTTCTGGTTCAAGACCGTATCGATAGCAAGCGTGCTCTTGCCGATTTTTCGATCGCCAATAATAAGTTCCCGTTGTCCCCTTCCGAGCGGAAGTGTCGTGTCGATTATCTTAATACCGGTCAGGAGCTGTTCTCTCACCTGTTCACGTTCGATGACCGCTGGAGCGGATCGAAATGCCGGCATTTTTTCCCCGCGCACTGGTCCAAGATCGTCAAGTGGGGCTCCCAAGCCGTCAATAACTCTGCCAATCATACTCTCGGTAACGGTAACCGAAAACACTTCCCCGCTCCGTAAGACTTTCTCTGCCGGATCAAACGCTTCATCAAAAAAAAGAGCTTCTACTTCATGTTCGTCAAAGCCGACAACAAGCGCGACGGGAGCGCGGCGCTCATTTACTAACACTTCGTGCAAAAATACACGAGAAAGCCCCTTAATCTTTCCCACTCCCGAAAAATACGAAACTACCTCTCCTATTTCATTGTCATTTTGTGGCGCTATTTTACTCATTTTCTAACTCTTTCAAGCGCGCATGTATTTGTGCGATAACTGCTTTTTTTTCTTCTTCCACTTCAATACGCGCTTTTTGTTTTATTTTATCAGCCAAATCTTCCGCTTCTTGGATAATCTCGGTTGCCTTTCGACGTGCTTCGCGTGTCTCGATGTCTTTTTGCATTCGAAACACATCCTCTTCTTTTGTCAACTGTTCATGCTCACATTCCGCATGCTTGAGTTCCAATTCATCGCTTTCAATACGTTTAATAAAGGGTTCGTATAAGAACTTCTTAAGCAACCACAAAAGAAGTCCGAAGTTGATGATCTGAGCAACCAAAAGTTTTATATCAATACCAAGGTCTCCTAAAAATTTCATTGACTAAACGTGATTAAGCGACAAACTTAAGGATAAGAGCGACAACGAAAGCGTAAATTGCAATAGCTTCGGCGAAAGCAATCGCAATAATCATTGTAACCTGGATACGATCTGAGTTGTCCGGATTACGCGCCATGCCAATGACGGCCGCCGCCCCTATTATGCCAATCGCCAATGCTGGTCCGATTGCTCCGACAGCCATGGTAAATGCTGATGCGTTCTGAATCATAATTGATGCAATATTCTATGAACTGCTAAATGTTTGCGCTCTCGACCGTCATGTCTATGTTTCAGACATGTCGCGCACGATACTTGTTTTGATAAACGTCAGGGTCAACATCGCAAATATGAATGCTTGGATTGCGCCTACAAAAACCTCAAGTATCATGAAGGGTAACGGTATCAGGTACGGCACGAGGAACGCGATCACTAAAAGAAGCACTTCGCCCGCAAAAATGTTTCCGAACAGCCGAAACGAAAAAGAAAGAACCTTCACCCCTTCGGAGATCATTTCAAAAAAACCCAAAATGAACCGTATAGGTCCGGTGAAATTGAAAAATCGCTTTAGGTAATTTCTCATTCCTAACGCACGAAAAGAAAAAAACTGGATCGAGAATACCGCAATGATTGCAAGAGCGATGGTGGTATTCAAATCGCTATTCGGCGAACGAAACAGAGGAAATTGTCCTTCGGGAGTATCTACGAAAAATGACCCTAAAAAACCGGGCACAAGCGCCAGAAGATTCGCCGTAATGATAAACAAAAAGAAAGTGGCGACAAGCGGAAGCGCTCTTTTGGAGAGAGCGCGATCTTGTGTCGTTGCGTCAATAAGTCGAAGCAACTCAAAGATCACGACTCGTAGACCTGCCGCAACAATATTGTTTGATGTTTTGACCGATTGACGAGAAAGGACAACAAGGAGAAGCAATATCAGCGTGACCGCAAATGATGTTGCAAGCGTGTTGCTGACGAGCATACTTCCCACGCTCAAGATATATTCGGGATGTAAACTAATATTGATCATGTTTATTTTTATCTTTTACCATGAGAAACAGGGAGTGGTACACCTCGTATGCCGTTGTGCCAAGACCGACAACAATTCCGGCAAATAACAAAAATGGATGAGTACCAAAAACCGCGTCCCCCCAAAGACCGAGAAGCAAAAAACCTCCAATAGGGATCGCTACAAGAAATCCGAGTTGCCATGCAAATGAAATAGCATAGAGTGTCTTAATGTTATCTCCGCGAGATTTTTTTTCTTTTTGCATGGCACATAAAAGATAACCAAGGAACGGAAAACAAAAAGCATACCATCATGCTTTTACCTCATCAATTATCGCACAATCAGCAAGTATGGGTCAAACGCAAAGGTAGATACTGCAACAGTGTATTATTATTTCTTTGAATCACGAACGATTCCAATCGCTTCCTCGGCGTATTCAAGGATCATACGCGCGTCTTCAAGCACATCATCTGGCACTTCGTAATAATTTTTAAGCATCTGTTTTTCATTCGGTCGGAATGGTTTCAATCCTGCATCAACATAACGCGTTCGCGTGTGTTCGTTTGTTTTGAAATAGAGAACATCACTGGACACAATCCCAAAAAATACGCCTTCGGCGTAAAGTCCGAACCCGCCAAACATGCTTTTGGCACGAAGACCCGATAACTCAACAAGCTGATCAAGTACAAAATCTTTGAAAGACTTATCCACCGACATTTTGTCGCAATTACTGAACGAAGCTCGAACCTTTTTTGAACAAAAAATGCTAGATTAGCTCCGCTCCGCGTTTCCGCCAGCCGAAACTCGGCGAGCAAAGCAATGTCTTCGAAGTTATGTGCGACTACCTTGGTGTAGGCCTCAGGCCGGAAAACACATTCTTCGTCCAATCGCAAGTGCCTGAACTCGCGGAGCTGGTTATGTACTTTTCGTTCTTAGTTACGCTCGCGCGCCTTCAGCGCAACCCAACCGTCAAGGATGAAGCAAAAACCTATGGAGTCACGAACATGAGTTACGGATTCCTGGGCTACCCCGTATCTCAGGCCGCCGACATTCTGGCTTTCAAGGCTGACTTGATTCCTGTTGGACAGGATCAACTGCCCCACATTGAACAGACGCGTGAGATCGTGCGTTCGTTCAATCGGGCATTCGGCAGAGAGGTGTTTACTCTTCCCCAACCTCTAGTCGGTGAAGTGCCGGTTCTCGTCGGCACGGATGGAGACAACAAGATGAGCAAGAGCCTCGATAACTTCGTAGCGTTTGCTCATTCGCCGGAAGAAACAGAGCGCCGCATTCTCAATATGGTCACGGATCGGAAACGGGCATACCGCAAGGATCCGGGCCATCCTGATGAATGCTTCGCGTTCAAATACTGGTCGATCTTTTCGCCCAGTGACACACCTGTGGTTCGGCAAGAGTGTGAATCTGCTACTCGGGGCTGCAAGGATTGTAAGGCTCAGCTTGCCAGTAAGCTGAATGAGCACCTCGCAGAAATTCGGGAGCGAAGACAGCAGTACGCGTCGCAACCGGATCTCGTGTGGGATATTCTCGCTACCAGCATCAAACGGGCAAGAGCAGTTGCAGTAGAGACACTGACGGAAGTGCGGGAAGCGATGAAAATCGCCTTTCCGAAACTCCAAATCAAAGGAGGAAAATGATGCAGATTATTGACTTCCTGAAATTGGATCCTCAGCGTCTAAACATGACCATGGTTGAAATGGGAATGGCAGATTTTAATAATCTGCCATTCCCAGCCATTCTAGAGTGTCTGGGGATGTGGTCAGACAGAAAGACAGAGGAGAATTTCCTGCCTCAACGACTTTCCGGAAAGATAGACTTGTCAACGGACATTCAACAGTTACGGAAGGATGGGAAAGTTGCTGATACGATCGGCCCGACAAAAGTTCCTTTAGGAACTCCGGTCTGCTTCTCAACTCTTCTCGGAACAGGGCCTAAAGCGTACATTAGGCAGTACATAGAGGTAGCAAAGATTATTTGCAGACCCTCGAGTGGCTTACGGTTCGTCATATGGCTCGAAGATACTCTGACAACCCTGAAGTATGGCTGGGATGCTTCAGCTAAGCAACGGGCAATCGCTGCATATGCTTCGTTCTTCAAAATCGAGTTTCCGGAATGCGAGATAATTATCAGCAGCGAAATCGCTCCTGTCGGAGTCCCTAAAAGTTTTTCCGAAAAGCTTGGGAATATCACTGCTGAAGAGTTTATCTCCGCACTGCCGTTTCACATGAGAAACCCGATGTTCATTAAGACATTGGACATCGTGCATTTTGTGTGGAATTGCTACCTTCTGCACCGTTTCCCCGGCGTCTACCTTGCAGGAGCAAACAACAAACGGCACTTTCAGCTCTTTCGCAAAGTTTCCGGTCAGCAAATAACGGCTATACTTTTGCCGTTAGGGTCGGAAAACCTTGCAAATCATTAAACACAGCCCCTTGAGATGAAAAATCTTAAGGGGCTTTTTCAATGCCAGGAAACCCCGTATGAAAGTGGGCGTCGCCTGGCTTTTTTAGCCCGCTGGAATGCGGGGATGAATGGCTTCCTTTCTTATCACGACCGTCAGGTCGTGATAAGCTTAGCTCATGAGAATTAGAAACTTATGTCACTCCTGTTATCAACACCAATACCACCTTGTTTGGGGAACCAAATATCGTAGAAAATACCTCAAAGAATATGTCAAAGTCGAGTTAATTAAAAACTTTAAAGAAACCATCAAGAATTATCCTACACTTAGGTTTGTAGAAATTAATACCGATGAGGATCATGTTCATCTTCAGGTAGAGATACCACCTGATTTGACCGTAGCTGCTGTCGTTAGAATATTAAAATCAAAGTCCAGTTTTGTACTCAAGAAGAAGTTTAAATTTATCCGTGAGATGTATCTCGACAGCAGCATCTGGAGTGTGGGATATTTCTCGTCCACCATCGGACTCAACGAAAAGCAAATCCGTGACTATATCGAATGGCAAGGTAAAAAAGACCTACAGAAAACCATCGAACTCTAATTCGAATGAGGGCTCCCAAAGAAACCCCGCCCGAAGCGAGCTTGCGAGCGGAGCGCGGGGAGTTTCATTCTTTTTAGAAAGTTTAGATTTGGCTTAAATCTTTTTAAAAGTAATTATATCTCCAATTTTTGTATTTAATTCTTTAGCTCCATTTTCTCGCACTTTGCCCAGTTCCGGTAACCCAAAAGAGCTACCGGGATAAATTACCCATTCTCCAGTTTCTCGGCTCATCATCCTTTTAGCATAAATTGCCTTTAGTGTTTTCCCGTTAATGTCAATTTTCAATTTATCTCCTTCGTTTAACCCAGCCAACTCGCCAACAAATTTCATTAACCCAAAATTATCAATATGCACGATAGTTCCTTTGGAAATATCAAGTTTAACGACATTTTCAATATCAAAAAGATGCCCCAATTTATTTAGCGGTTTTCCCATTGCTATCTGTGCCACTGCGGGAGCATGAACATATTTTCCGCCAAACGGGAAAAACCCAGGATCATTTAATTCGTATAATTCCTTTATACCAAAATCTCTAAAAAACCAAGTGAAAACACCCGTATTTGCCCCCATAAAATAAAAGCCTTTCTTCTTTGTTTTTCCAATCAATCGAGCGGGTCTCGCTTCGCAAAAAGCCCTGTATTTCGGAATTAAATCGTAAGGTCGGACAAATTCAAATTCAGTTTTTTGGGAAAGCAAACGGCGGTTCGGAATTGCGAAGCAATTCACAAATGAAATTTGTATCCAATTTTTTCCATTCCGCCAGAGGCGGAACACAAAGCAAGTTTTTTAATCCCGCGCTTTTGGCCAAAGCGACTAATAATTAAGGAGCAAACAATATGAAAACGAAATTTTTTCTCTACGCTCGCAAATCAACGGAAGATGAAGAACGACAGGTGATGAGCATTGAAGCCCAGCTCGCGGAGTTGGCGGAATTTGCCAAGCGGGAAAATATTGAGATTGCCGAAACCTTTATTGAATCAAAAAGCGCAAAGAAACCCGGCCGAGAAATTTTTAACGAGATGATGAGCAAAGTTTACGAAAGCAAAGAACCAATCGGCTTAATTGCGTGGCACCCCGACCGCTTGGCTCGCAACAGCGTTGACGGCGGACAAATAATTTATAGCATAGACATCAGCAAGATCGTTTCTTTGCGCTTCCCCGCATTTTGGTTTGAGCCAACTCCGCAAGGGCTTTTTATGCTTCAAGTCGCCTTTGGCCAATCAAAATATTATTCCGACAATTTGTCGGAAAATGTAAAGCGCGGGATTAGACAAAAACTCAGGCGGGGCGAATGGCCCGGCCTTGCGCCGTTCGGCTATGTGAATAATCCGAAAACAAGAACCATTGAACCCGAACCGACAAAATCAAGGTGCGTTGCCAAAGCGTTTGAGGAATTTTCGCAAGGCCGTCATACTTTGGAATCTTTGGGCCAACGCCTGAGTTTTTGGGGCGTGGTGAGCAAGACCGGAAAACCGATCTGCAAAGCAACTTTACAACGAATGCTCACAAATCCCGTTTATCTTGGAATTATCAGACACAACGGCGAAAGTTATGAGGGCGGTTTTCCGGCAATTGTTTCCAGAGCGACTTTTGAAGCCGTCCAAAAAGTTTTAAAACAGCGAGCAAGACCTCGCAAATCTAAAAAGAGGCATAACTTCCCATTTGTGGGACTGCTCACTTGTGGCGAGTGTGGCGGAGCCATTACCGCGCAATTTGCCCACGGACACGGCGGAACATATCGCTATTATCGTTGCACCAAAAAATTAGGAAAATGTAGCCAGCGATATTTGCGTGAGGACTTGCTCGCCGATCAATTAAAATCCCGGCTTCAAAATGTCGCACTTCCCGACGACTGGGCGGAAAAGATGAAAGCTCAAGTTGATGTTTGGGAAAAAGAAAACGCCCAGTCGGCGCAATCTTTCGCCCAAAATCTTGATGGAAAAATCAAAGAAGCGGAAACAAAACTTGATAAGTTGGTCAACGCTTTTTTGGACGGAAGCATTGAAAAGGAAACTTATCTATTGAAAAAGGACGAGCTTATCAAAACAAAAACAGACCTCAATAAGAAAAAGTCTGATTTTGGGCGAAGGGGAAACAATTGGATCGAACCTTTGAGAAATTGGATAAAAACCGCTCACCACGCCGAAAAACTTGCTTTGTCCAATGATTTTTACGAAATAAAATCATTGGCGGAAAAAATTGGAACGAACCGCCGTTTGCTTTCCCAAAAAACTGAATTTGAATTTGTCCGACCTTACGATTTAATTCCGAAATACAGGGCTTTTTGCGAAGCGAGACCCGCTCCCGCATCGCCGTGCGGGATAAACTCCGGCGGGGCGAGCGAGCAACCAAATGCTCCTCAATTTTCAGAATGTCTGAATTGGTCGGGCCGCCGAGAATCGAACTCGGATCACACGAACCCGAATCGTGCATACTACCGTTGTACTACGACCCGTTACCGTTTATTTCATTATATTCGCCCTGTCATTCTACAACCAAATACCAAAAAACAAAAGCTCCTGTATAAGCCCGCGCTCTTGAGACGAATAACTGACAGCGTTTTGATTGTACAAAAACAAAGAAGCGGATGACAGACCTTTGTAGAAACATTCATTCCCAATTAAACATAAAGCCCGGTAGATTTTTCGGATATGGCACGGTGGAAGACTTCGTCGAGGCAAAATCGCAGAGTTTCGTTCTAACGAAGCTGATAATCCTTGTGTTGCTCTAACTCTTGAATTCTTGAATCAAGAATTTTCTTTGCTCTCATCCGTGATACATTCAACGATTGCCATTGAGAAAAATAAAGAGAGTCGTTTTTTTTAATGCGCCAGTATAATTCGCGAGCAAAACTTTTTCTTAAATCCTCATTTGCTACATCTAATACCTTTATGGTATTAGATGTAGCATCGTCCGAAAGGCTGCTCAAATAATAAACATCGAGTTTCCCCGTGGTAGTGAATCGTTCAATATTGCGGCGCGCGATAAATGCATCGGGATTAAAAAGGTTCATTACAGCTAAAAATAAAACGACTGAAATAAAAACTCGGAAAGCAAAAGAGTTTTCTCTTTTATCCTTATAGATTTTATGGAGCAACAAACAAAAAATAATCACCAACAAAATAATAAAGGCGTGGCTATATAATCGTAAGGTTGTAAAACCGTATGCTTCCTCATAGAATGACAAACGCGTGAAAGCAGACATCATTATTAAAATTACCTGGCTAACTAACACAGTGCTTAATATCTTGAACCCAAGCGTGTGATCATTTTCTTTTTTGGTAATGTATTTTTCAGTAGTTAGAAGCAATAACAAAGAAATAATTGCTACTGCTATTAGTTCAAAAAATCCTCGACGAGCATATTCGGCATAGGTAAATCCTTGAGAGGAAATGTTGCTCTCGCCATAAAAAAGATATGTTAGTTGAACAAGAACAAAGATGAAAAACAGAATATTGACTGAACCAAGCATTATAAAGCTATCTATATGCCCAACACTATATGTTTTACTATTTTGTTGCGCGATGATTTGATTTTTTGTTTTTCTGAAAGTATAGGAGTATGCCCCGATATAGATAAGCGTCACGATGAAAACCAAAATAGACCTAATAACTGTCTCGGATTCAATATCAATGGTAATTAAGTCCGAAACATATTTCTGAAAAATTAAATCCGCCGAAGAGAAAAGCAATAGAAAGACGAATAAGGCAGGTATAGCCATTACGGTACCTTTTATGATTTGTAATAAAACTTTTTGGTCATTACTCACTCCATATAAAGGGAATAAATCAGACAATGTTTGAAATAATGGACGAATAAACTTAAAAGGAAGAAAAAAGATTTTTATGTAATGTCCAACCAAAAAGTCTTTTATTTTCTTGCCAAATGATACTTCGGCAATGACAAGCAATAGCAACAAAGAAGCAACTACATTCAAAAACGTAAGCAAGTAGCTTGAACGAACAAAGACCATTGTACTGAAAAATATAAGTGGAACTAAAAGCCAAATAACCTCATTATTTATCTGCTTTTTGAGGATGCTTGCGGTAGTAAAAAGCCCCGCCACGACAAGAATAATATAAAGTGGAAAGGCAACGCCTGGGATTTTGCCATAGAAAAAATAATCAAAAAACAAACCCAAAATCAAAGATATCACGACTATTACTCCAACTTTGGCTAAAGTATTAGATTGTGAATTTTGCGTATCCATAAAACTTGGTTACGTTAACGTCTCATCAAGGATATTAACATCAAGACCTTTGCAATTTTCTTCAAAGTACTAAGTGCAGAATTTATGTTCTCGCCCTACTCAACTTTAATAATCGTATTATTGGCAATATCACCGAATTTTGCAAGTCAATCTCATAAAAACCCCTTATTTTTTCTTGGCACTAGAGTAGCAAAATAACTGCTATCATCTAGAAGTGCTCGTAAAATATACACGGTTAAGCAAACAGAAGATCAATAAAATTTTGCAGTTTTTCTGTGAAGATTTATCTGCCACACAGACAGCACGACTGGTTGATGTACAGAGAAAAACCGTTGATGATTGTGAACGGGAAAATAGAAAATGAGAAAATGGAAAATGTGAGAAAATGGGGTATTGCGGAACTCATTGGTGCAAAGTTGGCATTGGATGGCTTCGGCATTGTGCTGTTGGAATACACCTGGCACAGTTCCCACCAATCCCCAGTAAAACAAGCCTATCGTTTTTTGCTTGT
>Ga0210037_1001057_pt1 | contig 17884 bp, 18 predicted proteins | sample CryGey08umfilter_3_FD_185451 | JGI IMG/M metagenome (GOLD analysis project Ga0210037, IMG submission 185451) | Groundwater microbial communities from aquifer in Utah, USA - Crystal Geyser 4/9/14 0.8 um filter (SPAdes) (version 3) | ecosystem: Environmental > Aquatic > Deep subsurface >...
TGAAAAATTTTAACTTTTTCAAGGTAAATTATTATGTTTTTGACAATTTAAAAATCTTATAGATTTTTAAAGATTGAAAATCTTATAGATTTTCAGTAAAATTACGAGTTTATGGATGGACACTAATTAATAATAAATGACTAAATATTTAAAATAATTAAATTATCATGATATAATTATGATTTATAAGATTATAAAAGAATTATAAAAAGAATAAAAAGAAATTTAAATTTATTACCTCAAAGATTTATAAAATTTTAGCAATTTTAATATGGAAAGAAAATATTGAAACATAGCACAACAAATATCATAGAAATTTAATGAAATTTTAATTCATTGGGATGAAAGAAAGGCGATTTTGGAAATGAAAGATGCAAATTTCCCGCATTGGAGACAGACGGAATGGATTGGATGTCCAAAATATGGCAGCGGAATGGTAGGATTAGTTGCATCTATGCTCAAAATAAGACCAAGGTTATATGCAAATCATATTTTTGAGCAGTGAGATTAGTTGCATCTATGCTCAAAATAAGACCCATTATAAATCTTTTATAATGGGGATTTAAATGAAAACGGTAAAATCGTATTTGAACACCTTTTTAATTACTATCTAAATAATCAAAAATTTATAAAATTTCACAGATTTTAAAATGGAAAAATATATGCAATGCATTGACTGCGGAGAAAAATGGACAGAACAGCCAATATGGAGATGTCCAAAATGTGACGGGCTGCTGGAAATAAAATTTAAATTAAGTGCGGGCGACTTTGACCTGAAAAAAGCAAGAAAACAGCGGCTTAATTTATGGAGATATGCAGACTTAATTCCAGCAAAAAAAAATGTATCCTTAAATGAAGGAGGAACGCCTCTTTACGAATGTAAAAATTTATGCGGGGAATTAAAGGTAAAATTGTTTGTCAAAAATGAAGGTGCAAATCCAACAGGGAGTTTTAAAGACAGAGGCATGACTGTTGGTGTTTCCAAAGCAATTGAATTCGGAAAGAAAATTACAACCTGTGCATCAACGGGAAATACCTCCGCAAGTTTGGCTGCGTATTCTGCAAGAGGAAATTTAAAATGTGTTGTTTTTATTCCTTCGGGAAAAATTGCTTACGGGAAACTGGCACAGGCGCTGATTTTCGGGGCAAAGGTTATATCAATTGAGGGAAATTTTGACAAAGCACTTGAAATTGTATTTAAGATAAGTGACGGGGAAGGAATATATCTGCTTAATTCCATAAATCCTTATCGTTTAGAGGGACAGAAAACAATTGGTTTTGAAATTTTTGACGAATTAAATCATACACCTGACAGAGTAATTTTGCCTGTTGGAAATGCGGGAAATATATCTGCAATCTGGAAGGGGTTTAAAGAATTTTACGAGCTGGGAATTGCCGGTGAAAAGCCAAAAATGACAGGCATTCAGTCAGAAGGATCTAAGCCCATAGTGAATATGTTTAAAAATAAAAAAGAATATATTCCGGAAAAAAATCCTGAGACGATTGCTACTGCAATAAGAATAGGAAACCCAGTAAGCTGGAAGAAGGCAATTAATGCGGTCTATGAATCAAACGGGTATATGGAGTCAGTGAGCGACGAAGAAATTTTAAAGGCACAAAAACTGCTGTCAAGGAAAGAAGGCATATTTGTTGAACCAGCGTCTGCATCATCAATTGCCGGACTGATAAAATTAATTGACAAAGGAATTATTGACAAAGGTGAAGAAATCGTGTGTATAACAACAGGAAACGGATTAAAGGATCCAAACACAGTGGTTGATTCGTGTAAAAATGAAATAATTTATGCAAAGGAAGAAGATGTTGAAAATTTAATAAAGAAATTGTAATTTAAAATTTATATTTACAACCGTTCATCTTCTTCTTTTCTTGACTCAATAACAGCAGCACTTAAATTTTTTTTATATTTTTTTGCCATTTGAACCGCAAAATTGTCCATGTCTTTATTCTCTTTATAAATTTTTGTCTTTTTTATCATTTCATTTATTGCTGCTTGTAGAAATTCCTCCTCATTTTTAAAATATCTGTTATCCACAAAACTTTTTATTTTTGAATTAAATATAAATTTATCAATGGTTGTATTTAATAGCACTTCATTCATTTTTAAAAATTTACAAATTATTTTTATAATTCTGATTATAAAATTTTTATTTACAATTAAAAGTATGTGTTTATATGTTTAAAATATCAACTCTTTTTTAAAACTTGTTTTGAAATTCTGAATAAAGTATTTTTTTAATTCAGTGAAAACTTATTTTTCACCAGATTTTAACTTTTTCTCAACAATTTCTCCATTCGGCGAAATTTCTGAAAATATAATTCCCTGAAATTTATAGACCTTTGTATCCTGCTTTAAATAATCCTGTGCATTTAGTCCTGCTTTCATACATGTTTTTTCCAGAAATTCCCTTTTCTTCCAGTTCCATTCAACAGGAACCTGTGGAAGCAGTAATCCGCTTCGCATCCCTTTTCTGACTATCAATCCGTCTCTCCCTATTTCTATAAATTTTTCATATTCATTTGGAGATGCCTTAATTAATTCCGGAGGGGTTAAAATTGTAACTTCAACAACTATATTATCCAATTCTTCTTCTATCAGCGGATTAAATCTTGGATCTTTATAAGCAGCATACAGTGCTGCCTTTTTTAAACCGTCTATCAAAGGAAAAACCGGTTCAGGAAATCCGATGCATCCTCTCAATTCATGGTTAGGGTATGTTTCAAGCGTTACAAAGACGCCGTATTTCTCTGAAAATTTTTTTGAAATTTCTCCAACATTTTCAACATTTTCATCTTCTTTGTCAGTTATATTTTTAAAAGTTTTTTCAATAGTTTTTCTCGCATATGTCACAAAAAAATTTCCGTCCTCTAAATTTATATCCATTTCAAATTTTATAAAATTTAAATTTCAAATTTTTATTACTAAAACAATTAATCAAAAACAACCGTTTTGTTTCCATACACCAAAATTTTATTTTCCAAATGTGCCTTTAACGCCCGTGCCAGAACCAGTTTTTCAACATTCTTTCCTTTTTCAATAAAATCAGACAATGTATTACTGTGACTGACCCTTACAACCTCCTGTTCAATTATCGGGCCGTTATCCAGTTCTTCCGTAACATAATGCGCAGTGACACCAACTAACTTTACTCCTCTTGTATATGCCTGTAAATATGGTTTTGCACCTTTAAACGCCGGCAAAAAGGAATGATGCACATTTATTATTCTGTTTTGATAACTTTTAATAAAATTCGGACTTAAAATCTGCATATATTTTGCCAGGACGATTGTATCTATTTTAAATTTTTCCAGCAGGCCCATTTCCTTTGTTTCCTGGGAAATTTTATTTTCCTGCGTTTTTTCTATCGTATAATATCCACAGTTAAAAAATTTTGCCGTATTTTCCATATCCGGATGATTGCTTATTATTAACGGAATGTTGCATTTTAATTCATAAGATTTCTGCTTTAAAAGTATGTCAAATAAACAATGTTCTTCCTTTCCTGTAAAAATTGCGATATTTTGAATTTCCGATGAAAATTTTATTGAATGATGCATGCTGAATTTTTTTGCTATTGTGTGAAATTTATCCTTTATCATTTCTTTTTCAATCGCAAAATCCGCTAAATCAAACTCAACCCGCATAAATAATGTTTTACTTTCATCATCAATATGCTGGTCTGCGTGCAGGATATTTCCATCATTTCTGTAAAGGAAGTCGGTAACGCCTGCAACAATTCCTTTTCTGTCAGGGCATGCTAATAAAATAGTAGCGGTTTCCATTTAAATTTTATTTTATCCGAATTTTATAATTTTATTTTATCCGAATTTTATAAATTTTATTTACAAATAACAATATTATGCTGACCCATAAAATTAAAATAATTATATATTTGTTTTTTTACTAATATTTCTAATAATAAACAGTTACAAATAAAATTTATATAAAAGATATATGTAAGATGAACAAACCAAAGCCAAAGGAAAAAATTTTAATAACCTCTGCACTGCCGTATGTAAATAACATCCCACACATCGGAAACATCGTCGGAAGCCATCTTCCAGCAGACATTTTTGCGAGATTTATGAGAATGCTTGATTATGATGTGACCTTCGTAGGTGGTGCAGACGAACACGGAACTCCGATTGAAATTGCAGCCCAAAAGAAAAATTTAAATCCAAAGGAATTATGCGATTATTACTACAATATCCACAAAAAAATTTACGAATGGTTAAATATAAGTTATGATATTTTTTCAAGAACATCAAATAAAATTCATCACCGCACAACACAGGAATTTTTTATGGAAATTTATAAAAACAGATACATTAAAGAAGGAAAAATCAGGCTTCCGTATTGTGAAAAATGTAATCGTGTTTTGCCTGACAGATATGTTGAAGGAACCTGTCCACACTGCGGATATGAAAAGGCAAGGGGTGACCAGTGCGAGATGTGCGGGAATATGATGAATCCAACTGATCTTAAGAATCAGAGATGTGCAATCTGCTGTTCAACTCCAAAAATTGCTGAAAGGGCCCATTTGTTTTTTGAATTAAACAAGTTAAGCAGCACTTTGGAAGAATGGATTAAAAGCAAAAAAGGAATATGGAATGATAAAGTAATTGCAGAATCACTCGGATGGATTAAAGAAGGGCTAAAAGAAAGGTGCATAACAAGGGATATAAAATGGGGGGTTAAGGTTCCAACAGAAAATTTTACAGATAATGTTTTTTATGTGTGGTTTGATGCTCCAATCGGATATATCTCTTTTACCAATGAACTCGGAAAAAATTTATGGGAAAAGAATATTAATAATAATGCAGACAACGTCCAAATTTATCATTTTATCGGAAAGGACAACATAATATTTCACACGATTTTCTGGCCCGCAATGCTTCTTGCAAATGGAAAATACAATATGCCTTACAATGTCGTAGGATTGCAGTATCTGAATTATGAAGGCGGAAAAATTTCAAAGTCGCAGAATAGAGGGGTATTTTGTGAAAATCTGCCAGACAGCGGAATTGAGAGCGATGTGTGGCGGTTTTATCTGACATTTTTAATTCCAGAAAACAGCGATGCTGAATGGAAATGGGATGAATTTATTAATAAAACAAATAGCGAATTAATCGGAAATTTTGGAAATTTTATAAATAGAACAATGTTGTTTATTGAAAAAAATTTTAATGGAAGGATAAATTTTAAGGACATAAATTTTGGCGATGACGAATATAATTTAATAAACGATATTAGAAAGAAGGCAGAGGAGTATAAAAAATTAATGTTAAACATACACATCCGCGAAGGGTTGAAGAAAATTCTGGAAATCAGCGACACAGGTAACAAATATATGCAAAAAAAGGCACCGTGGAAGGATTTAAATAAAAATATTACAAATTGTCAAAGAACAATGTATTGCTGTGTATTAATCTGTTATTATCTGGCAAATATTTGTCAACCATTCCTGCCAAATTCATCAATAAAAATTTACAAGATGCTAAATTTAATGTCCGAGCCGAAATTTGAATATATTTATAATAATGAGATTGAATTTGAAATTAAGGATGTTTCACCTTTATTTAAGAAAATGGATGAAAAAATTATCAATGAAGTAAAAAGAAAGGTCACAAAAATCGGAGTTGAAACCAAGGAAGGAAAAGGTAGTGAAAGTAAGGAAGAAAGTAAGAAAAAAATAAACACAAAAGACAAGGAAAACAAAGAAATTACTTATGAGGAATTTAAAAAGATAAATTTAAAGGTCGGAACAATTGAGGATGCAGAAGAAATTCCGAAGTCAGATCGGCTGATAAAACTTACAGTAAATGTAGGAAAAGAAAAACGAACAATTCTTGCTGGAATAAAGAAATTTTATAAACTAGACGATTTACTCAATAAGCAGGTTGTTGTGCTTACAAATTTAAAGCCGAGAAAGATGATGAATATAGAATCACAAGGGATGATTCTGGCTGCTGAGGATAAGGGAGGAATAAAATTGCTTGTTATTGATAAAAAGACAGAGAAAGGAAGTGAAATTGGATGAAAAATTTTAACCTTGAAACCATGAGAATCGGCTTTTTCACAGACACATATTTTTCACAGGTCAATGGAGTAACCTATACAATTGACTTATGGAAAAGAGAACTTGCCAAAATTTACAAAGAGAAAAACATTTTTGTTTTTTATCCAAATAGCGAATACAAAGGAAGCACGAATGAAATTTCCCTTCCATCAGTTAAATTTCCACTTTATGGAGGATATAAAATTTCCCTTCCGTCTGCAAAACTGCTGAACCTAAATCTAGATGTTGTGCATATTCACGGATTATATTCTTCTGCAATTTTTGGAATATCCGTAGCAAAGAAATTAAAAATCCCATGTATAATTACCTATCATACCCCAACCCACCTTTACACCCATTATGCAACAAATTTAATGTCCAGTTATTTTTCCAGGTCATCAACAAAAAAAATTTCCGCTGTTTTGCAGAAAGGGCTTATGAAGTGGGAAAAATTTGTCCTGAAATCATGTGATTTAATAACAGTTCCTTCAAATGTAATTGCCGGATATCTGAAAGAACAGGGAATTGAGAATGTTAAAGTTATAAGCAACGGAATTGATATAAATTTATTTAAAGAGGACACCAGGCAAAGAAATTTTCAGAAGGATAAAAATAAACTATGTATCGGATATTGTGGAAGGATAGGGATAGAAAAACATCTTGAAGATTTAATATTTCTTGCGAAAAAATTTGACGGAGAAATTTTAATAGCCGGAGAAGGTCCTGCCAAAAAATATTATAAACAAATGGCAAATAAAATAAGCAAAAACATTAAATTTTTGGGGAGAATTCCACACGAGGAACTTCCGAAATTTTACTCATGTCTTGACTTTCTGGTTTTTCCTTCTGTTGTTGAAACACAAGGACTGGTTGCATTAGAGGCAATGGCATGCGGAACACCTGTAATAGGGGCAGATGCGATGGCATTGAAGGAAACAATCCTTGCTGGAAAAACAGGATATTTATACAAACCAGGAGATGTTTATGAATTATTTACAAAACTGCAAAATGGATACAAAAACAGAGAAATTTTGACAAAGAATTGTGTTGATGAAGCAAGGAAACACTCTGTTGAAAATACAGTAAAGGAATTGAGGAAAATTTATGAAAAGATAAAAACAGAAAAAAAATAAAGCCGTTTGGGCAATCTTCAAAAACAGATTTTTTGCTTTTATATTTAATGTCATGAAAAATATATAAAATTTAAAAACATAAAAAAGAAAATTTAAAAAAAGAAAAAAGAAACTTTCTTATTCCCTTTCGTCCTTCTTTTTTCTCATCACAAAGAAATATGCAACTATTATCAATACTATTACTAGCAAAATCCCCATTATCCATAACGTGAACCCTTCTGGTTTTGGACAATCACTTGGACAGTTTTCATAATTTTCTCCTGCCTCACATATATTATTTCCACAATTACAATAATAAGTACACCCCGACTCTATTCCTACATCATTCCATCCATCAGAATTATTACATGTATTATTATCCCCAGAACTTGTATTGCCAAGCAGAATAATTAAAGTCCAAATTGGCATTTCCGCAGACAAAATTGTTATTTATTATTGAATTTGATTGCTGGGAAAAAATTCCAACACCATTATTTGAAATTTTGTTATCTTCAATTATGTTATTTGAATTTCCAGCATCATAACAGTACCTCCGAGGGTCGCAATTAGAAATTGTAATTCCTGTATTGCTATTATTTAAAATTTTATTATTTAAAATTTCATTGAAATTTGAATTATAGAAAATGTAAATTCCTGCATCATTATTTGAATTTGCTGTGTTGTTTGTCAAGGAGTTATTTGAGGAAGAAGATAAATAAATTCCATTCCAACCATTTGAATTTGCTGGGTTGTTTGTCAAGGAGTTATTTGAGGAAGAAGATAAAAAAATTCCCTACCTATTTGAATTTGCTGGGTTGTTTGTCAAGAAGTTAGTTGAGGAAGAATATAAATAAATTCCATAACGATTTGAATTTGCTGTGTTGTTTGTCAAGAAGTTATTTGAGGAATGATCTAAAAAAATTCCATAATCGAAATTTCTTATTATGCAATTTTTTATTGTATTGTTTTGTCTGCTATTTAAATAAATTCCATTACTATATCCAGAACCATCTCCTTCAATTGTATGTCCCTGACAATCTAAAACTATATTATTAGAACCAAATATAATTCCATGTCCAGGACAATTACTCAAATCTCCTGTCATAGTCAGTGATGAGGTTAAAGTATCTCCACAACCACATTGCACTGCACCACCACAATTTGCTGCACTAACATTTCCGCTTAACATCAAAACAACTCCAATTACAACCAAAGCTAAAATACCTAAATTTTTTAAATTTCCAAAAAAGTCATTGCCCTTTAACAAATTTTTTCTATCCATTTTAAAAATTTTTAAATTAAATTTTTTGTTGAATTTTAAATTTTATAATAAATTTTTAAATTATGAAATTAAATATAAGAGCGAATTTTTTAAATACTGAAACCATTAGCCAACAGAGCATTCTTTTGTCTTATCTTCAAGTTCGGAAATTTTCTTTACAATATTGCTTAATTCTTCATTTCCTAAGTTTATCCTTTTCCCTGTTTCCAGTGCTTTCTTATAGTCATCAATTGCAGTTAAAACCCTTTGACAAGATACATCTATTTTTTTAAAGCCATTGTTTTCATCTTCAACAATACCTATTTCTACTCCTTCGTATTTTAACCCAAAGAATTCATTAAGTGATGCCCTTGCAGTATATGCCTTAAATTTATTTTCATCATTATCAAGTGCTTCTATTTTGAGCATATTGTAGCATTCTCTTGCTTCCAATTGTCTTTCAGTTGCAAAATACCCGTAACATAAAATGTTTTGCACGCTGGCAACATCATGCTCACTGCTGTAATGGTCAACATATAAATTTAATGACGCCTTTGCATTTTCTATTGCAGCATTGTAGTCCTTTTCATCTGATTTTTTTTGTGCAAGCATCATATAAGCATAAGCAATTCCAAGTTTCGAATTGCTGAATTTATTTGTTATATTTGAAATTTTATCTGCCTTTTTATAATACTCTATCGCATTTTTTGTCTCGTTGTTCTTTGCATAAATATAAGCAATTGCCAGGTATACATTCAGCAAGCCCTCTTTGTCATCACTTTTCTTCAGATAAATTTCCGCTTGTTTTAAATTTTGCAGTGCATCATCATACTTGTCCAATCTATCATAAACTATTCCAATTCCAAGATAATTATAGCCAATTGTTTTATCGTCCCCGTTATTACTTAAGACCCTTGCTTTATCATAAAAGTCCATTGCTTTTGTAAGGTCAGGTAAATTTAAATAATAATTTGCCAGTTGTGAATAAGAGTAAAATTTCTTTTTATCATCATTCAAATTTTCTGCGAGTTCAACCGCTTTCATTAAACATGTTGTATTTTTCTCATAATACCCCCTCCAGAACATTGCTTCATACAAACATGTCGTGAAATTTTTATCTCTGGCGAGACTTGCTGCATTTTTATAATAGCCCTTTGCAATTTCTTCTTTTCCCAATTGAGAATATAATTTTGCGATTCTTGTATAATATATACATTTCTTTTCCTCACTGGTCTCTTTATTCAGCAGATTGTTGTAGTCATCTATGGCACCAGTAATATTACCAGCATTTTCCTTTTGAAGTGCAATATTTTCGGCATTACTGATTTCAGGTGGTTTATCAACATAAGGATGCACAAAAAAATATGTTCCAAAAAATAGTATTAAAATGCCAACAACAAATATTATTGGAAAAAAATTTCTCTTCTTTTTCTTTTCAGCGTCATTATCCTTATTATCTTCCTTGCCTGCTTTATTGATATTATTTTTATCCATTTTGAAATTTTAATATAAAAAATTTATCCAAATTTTCGTATAATAATCTGCGGTAGAAACAAACCAGGATAAATTTATTTTACCTTCATTTATCTTTATTCATTTCTACATTTAATAATTTAAATTTTTCCTAAATATTATTTTATTTTTTTACTATTTTATTTTAAATTATTTTTTTTTATTTTTTTACATTTTTAATTTCTATCGGGTCGGACAGGTCTTCCGCCATACACAATCTCGATATATCAGCGATATTCCGCAGAGGAATTCGCACATTGCGATTAGTGTTTATGAGGGCGGTTTCTCACTTTAAATAAAGAGATAGTCTGAAAAGACTTCTCAAAAAATTTAGAGACCCTGCCGACCCTTCCGATGATATTTTTTGTTTTAAATTTATTCAAAAGTTTCCCATTTCAGTTTACTCCATTAACAAATCACCTCGCTGTTGTTCGGAGATTTAAAATTTCTAATGAAATTTAAAATAAGATTGAAAATCTGTTGATTTTAAAATTGTGAAAATATTTCCTAAAACCAGTATTTAAATCTTTTGTATAAATTCTTGAGATTATTTATAGGTTTAATCTTAATAATTTAATGAGTTGGGAAACTTTTGTTTATTATATTTTTTGTTTTAAATTTATTAAATTTATTAAATTTATATTTGTATTTTAAATTTATTTATGAAAAATTTAATATAAAAGAGGTGGCTCATCAGTCTAAGTACAGCGGTAGCTTTTAAAAAAGCTCCATAAAATTTATATAGATGTAGCCACCACTTATACACAGATTATTACACAAGAATACGATCTACTTTGTAGGTAAGTTATTATAGCAGTCTAATTAATTATAACATTAATTTATATAACATTAATTTAAATTTAACATTAATTTAACAAAATTTAAAATGAAACTCTCAACCGCAGTTGGAATTATCATCATATTGACATTCTTTTTACTTCCAATACTGACAAATTTTGCAGTTATTCCCGAAGATATGAAGCCACAAAATATAGGCGAATTTTTAGGAGGTGTTTTTCAGTATTGGATTATTGTAATTTCAAAAATTTTTAAATTTTAAAATATCTATGGGTTATATCTTTTTCTCTTTCATTTTTTTATAAATATAACTTATTGCCCCCTGTGCAGCTATCATTGAAAAAGTAGCAATTAAAACCTGTATTATCCAGTTATCCATTCCGAAAATCTTATCATCCATGGCAAATATACTTGGCCATAAAGTGAATATGCTATTTGGAATCATGAACAAAACACTTGCCCGCGTTAAAAGTTCTATCGCTATACTCAGGCGTGCTGTATATTTTGTATACTCTACAAGATTCTTTGACTCTATTGTTTGAACTATTCCATTCAGTTCCTTTTCCATTCCGGCTGATAATTTTCCATACTTGTCAAGTTCGGCAAGTATATCCGCAGCATAATATTGTACATCCCTTTTTGAGATATATTCGCCCTCCCCTCTTTTCATATATGAAATTATGATTGACTGATACAAAACTATTCTTGAAAATGTCTTTATATAGTCTCTTATTTTAGTAATATCTTTTAAGTTCGCCTCATTTTTGTCAATTGAATTTCTTAAATTCTGAAGATGGTCGTCTATTACGCTTATTACATCCATATTTTTATCAATTATCTCATAAACGAGTTGCGCGAGAACAAAATTATTAAATTTAGTTAGATGCTCTTTTTCATCTTTAACTATTGCATTTATGTTTTTTATGAAGTGATTTATTGGCGTGGAGTCCTCTTTGTGCATAGTTATAATTGCATCAGAGGTTATAAAAAAATAGATTGTTTTGAATACATTATCTTTTCCAATATAACTTATCTTAACTAATGTATAATTTGTGCCATCTACAATCTGACAATATTCATCCTCATTCAATAATTTTTTTTCAATCTTCATTCCGAATAAATCTTCTGGCAAATTATCAATCTTCAAATCAAGCCACGAATTCTTTAATTCTTCAATCGAAATGTTATCTGCTTCAATTACATTAGTCTGTCCGTTTTCCAGATATTTAAAAATTTTCATGATGTTTTTAAGATCATTTATTCTTATTTATTATTTAGTCATTTTGACATCTTTTGATAATATTGTTTTTATCCATATATTTATTCTTTAAATCATAATATGTAATATTGATGTTCAAAATAAATAATCAAAAGTTGAAATTTTCACTATTATTTATTCTGGCCATAAATATTTCAATAAAAGTTTAATTTAATTTAAATTTAAAAATTAATTAATAAATATAAATTTAATATAAAAGACAAAATTAATTAGTATGCATAAAAAATATAAAATGGCAACAAATGTAGAATACCCAAAGGTTAAAGGGCTGGCAAAATTAGAAACAATTGTATTTTTTACAATGCTGTTGGTTTTTGGATTTATTGTATTTATAGGAGCAGTGGTTTTGTGGTACATAGGTGCGGAAGGCATTACAGGAATTCTTATAGCAATAGTGTTTTCAGCAGTTATTGTTTTGATTCAGTGGTATCTTGGACCAATACTTATCAAAAGAATGACAAATATGAGGGAACTAAAAGAAAATGAGCACCCAGAAATTTTTGCAATTGTTAAACGACTATCGCAGATTGCCGGAATTTCAATGCCAAAGTTGTACATCGTCTATAATTCAGAACCAAATGCATTTGCATTTGGAAGGACACAATCAAGCAGCAATATTGCAGTTCATACAGGATTACTTAATGTTTTAAATGAACGGGAGGTTGAAGGTGTTTTGGCACACGAAATAGGACACATAAAGCACAAAGATGTTGCAGTTATTACAGTGGCAAGTATGCTTCCGATAATGCTTTATTATATCATTATTGTTTTAGGATTTTCCAGAAGCAACAGAGGAGGAGGCGCTCCTTTTATTGTTATGTGGATAGGTGCAATGATTGCTCAGTTTATAGGACAGTTATTTGTCTTATATCTATCAAGAAAAAGAGAATACTATGCTGATGCATTCAGCGCATATATTACAAAAAATCCTGTTGCTTTGATGTCTGGGCTTGCTAAAATAACCTACGGACTGGGGGTTCATGCACAGGCAGGTGGGGTAAAAAGTACAGACAAGGCATTAAGGTGTTTTTATATAGCTGATCCGGGTGAAAGTGATACAAAATCAATTATCCAAATAGCAAGGGCAATAGATGCAAAAGACGCTAAGGAAATAGAAAAAGCAATTGAAAATGAAAAAAATATGCTCGGTGGTGAATTTTTAAGAACACATCCCTTTACAGCAAAAAGATTGCTTTCTTTGTGGAATATTGAAAAGGAATTACATAGGGGATACAGAAATGTAGGTGCAGAGTACTGAAAAATTTAAATGTGAATAATTTTAAAATTTACAATTTTTACCATAAATTTTATCGTTTTTACATAACAGGACTTACGCAAAATAGATATAAATTCTTAACTTTTTATGTTCATTTACAATATAATATGCGTAAGTCCTACATAACAAAAAGTATTCGCATCGAATATAAAAAATGAATCTCCGTTCAGACAAAACAAAAAAAGGTATAATAAGGGCACCACATCGCTCATTAATGAAAGCAACAGGATTAACAGATGAGGAAATTCTTCAACCATTTGTATGTGTTGTAAATTCCTGGAATGAATGCATTCCTGGACATATACATTTAGATAAACTAGCACAATCCGCAAAGGCAGGAATAAGATATGCAAAATGCACACCTTTTGAGTTTCACACCATCGCAATTTGTGACGGGATTGCAATGGGACACGAAGGAATGAAATATTCTTTACCAAGCAGAGAAATAATTGCTGATTCAATTGAATTACAGATTCGGGCACACCAGATGGACGGAATGTTATTAATTCCTTCTTGTGATAAAATTTCCCCTGGACATTTAATGGCGTCAGCACGGCTCAACATTCCAACGATAGTAGTTACAGGAGGTCCGATGTATCCTGGATTTGTAAATGACAACAAGGTTGATTTGATTTCTGTATTTGAGAGTGTTGGAAGATACAATGTTAATGAAATAAGCAAAGATGAATTAAAAATTATTGAAAATTTTGCCTGCCCAGGTGCAGGAAGTTGTGCTGGTTTGTTCACTGCCAATACTATGGGATGTCTCATAGAAGCACTTGGAATGTCTTTGCCTGGATGTGGAACCGCACTTGCTGTTGAAGGCAAAAAACATCGCATTGCCAAAGAAAGTGGAATGAAAATTAAAGAATTAATTGACAATGACATAAAAAGCAGGGATATACTAACTTATGATGCATTTGAAAATGCAATAATAATAGATATGGCAATAGGGGGTTCAACAAATACCACTCTACATATTCCGGCTATTGCTAAAGAATGTGAAATAAAACTGGAACTGGAAATTTTTGATAAAATCAGTAGAAAAATTCCACAGATTGTCTCAATTCGCCCCGGCGGAAACCATTTTATGGAGGACTTGGAGCGTGCCGGTGGGATTCAGGCAGTTATGTCAAATCTTAGGGACAAGTTAAATTTAGATGTGTTGACTGTTACAGGTGAAACACTGCAAAAAAATTTAGAGAAATTTAAAATCATAAATCCTGCAAAGAACAAAGAAGTTATAATGGATTTAAACAAACCCTATCACAAAGAAGGAGGTATTTTTATTTTGAAGGGAAATTTATCGCCTAACGGGTCAGTAGTTAAAGTAGGAGCAGTCAATGAAAAAATACTGAAATTTTTCGGAAAGGCAAAGGTCTTTGATTGCGAAGAGGATGCAAATGATGCAATAATAAGAAAAAAAATCAAGGGCAGCGATGTCGTTGTAATCAGATACGAAGGTCCAAAAGGAGGACCAGGAATGAGGGAAATGCTGCAGGCAACATCTGCCTTGGCAGGACAGGGATTGATTGATAGTGTTGCCCTGATTACAGACGGAAGATTTTCAGGAGGAACGAGGGGTTTGGCAATAGGACATGTTTCACCTGAGGCGGCAGAAAAAGGACCGATAGCAATTGTTAAAGACGGAGATATTATAGAAATTGACCTGCCAAACAGAAGTTTAAATTTAAAAATAAGCAGCGAAGAAATTAAGGAAAGAACAAAAAATTTAAAAATCAAAAAGAAAATTTTAAGCGGTGTATTAAACAGATATGCGGCAAGTGTCACATCGGCAAATACGGGAGCGATATTTGAATAGTTTTATACTAAACTTAACCACCCTATTATATATATTTAGTTAACTATACTCAACAACCCCAAAAACTGCGATTTTATCAAATAGAGTACAATTATTATACTCAACAACGGCAAAAGATACGCCTTTTTATAGCACATTCTCAAAATCACAGAGATTTAAAATATATAAATGTAGGGAAACAAAATGGGTGCTCATCCCTTTAAATTGGGTTAATTAATTTGAGAGTAATCTGTTCGCTTCTAACATCGTTTTTTTATTTTGGTTTTCCATTGTTTTCAAAAATGTTTATAAAAATAATAGTAAAAAAACAAATATATAATTATCCCAATTTTAGTGGGCCAGCACTCGTAAATTTGATAACGGTGCAAAAAGTTAGCAAATTTATGTATTTGCTCAATATTTGGAGGCAATCCGCTCTTATTTTATGTAGGTACGAGGGCAATTTACCCACACTTATTGAGCAAGTTCAATAATATTAATAAGTTCAACTCAAAACTTTTATGGCTGGCACTGGACCATTCTTTGTTATTATAATATTTTGAGCAGTAACTAATTGAGACATTAAACACATTATTGCCAAAATTCCGATTCCGATTCCAATTAAAATTTTTGTTTTTGTTTCCAAAAATTTACTTTGTTTTTGTTTCCAAAAATTTACTTTCTATTTGTTTCTACCATCATACAAGCATGATGTATGACTTTCATTCCGAAATTTTCTGCCTTTCTTATCGCTTCCTCGCTTTCGCTTCCCGGCTGCATCCAAATTTCATTAATCCCTAGGTTTTTACATTCATAAACGACACTCTCTGTAATTTTCGGAGGAACAACAGTAACAACTATATCTATCTTTTCAGGAATTTCGGAAATTTTTTTATAAATTTTTCTGTTTAACACAAAATCTGCATTTGGATTTATGCCATAAACTCTTAAATTTTTAGTTATCAAATCCTTAAAAACCTTAAATCCATATTTGTCTTCATTATTTGAGACGCCTATTACTGCAATTGCCTTATTTTTTAAATCGTCTTTTGCTTTCATCTTTACATTTGCTTACCTTTGTACAAATTTCTTTACATATTTATATGCTTCCAGTCCGGCAATTGCCCCGCTTCCGACAGCAACAGAAACCTGCTTTACCGGATTATTTGTGACATCCCCAACAGAAAAAATTCCGTCAATGTTTGTCCTTTGAAATGCATCAACAATAATACTTCCTTTTTTGTCCAAACGTAATCCGATTGCTTTAAAAATTTCTGTGTTTGCAATCTCACCAGCTGCTATAAAAACACCATCAACATAAATAGTTAATTCTGTTTCTTTATTTTTCTCATTAACATTAATCAATGTCTTTTTAACCAATACTTCACCTTTTATCTCCTTTAATTCTGTGTTGTAAAAAATTTTAATATTTTTCTTTGAATTTAACATGTCTATATTAATCTGCTCTGAGGTAAATGTGCTCTCTTTATTTATGACATAAACATTTGATGCCAAATCAGAAAGATAAATCGCATCACTAACAGCGGTATGTCCTTTTCCGACAATCAGAACATTTTTATTTTTAAAAAACATTCCATCACATGTAGCACAATAACTGACACCTCTTCCAAGAAACTCCTTTTCACCTTTAATATTCAGTTTTTTGTGTGTTAAGCCGGTTGCTATAATCACCGCTTTTGCCATATATTCATCTTTCTCTGTTTTTATTATTTTTATTCCGGATTTTTGAATTTCTATTATTTCAACCGTCTCAACATCTTTAATTTCTGCATATTTTTTGCACTGGTTTGTCATTCTTTCTGCGAGTTCCATTCCGCTTATACTTTCAAATCCAGGATAATTTTCAATCGCATGAGCGGTTGCCATCGTGCCTCCGCCAACACCCGTGTCAAAAATTTTAACATTTAATTTGCTTCTTCCAGCATATATTCCAGAGGTTAAGCCGGCCGGACCTGCACCTATAATTACAACATCAGTTTCATTCATTTATTTAAATTTTATTTTTTTGTTTTCCTTCATTTAAATTTTATGTTTTTAATAATGTTTTTAATAAATTTTAATCAGATAAATTTATTCTTTTTTATGCAGCGTGCAACTATCCCCTGTTCTTTCTCCAATAACTCTGATTGCTGGCGGATTTAACGGGCAGACATCCATACATTTCATACAAACAGTACATTTTCCTGGTGATGCAACAACAACCATCTCATCTAAAATTTCCAGCACACCATAATTACAAGAACTGATGCATTTTCCACATCCTTTGCACCTTCTATAGTTAATCTCAATTTGAGCCATTCAGGTATTTTTTCTTTATATCTTTTATATCATCAAGCGTTAAATAACCCATAGGTATTTCTTTTCCGAAATGAATTGCAATAATAGGAAGAGAGAATGTGCCCACATTTTTTAGTTTCAGTTCAGCAGCAAGAACAGTTGAAGATGGAGGAATTCTGGAAAAATTTTTATCCATTATATCCCCTACCTTACATTCTTGATTTTTATTAAAATTTTCAATAAATTTAGTCCTGGTAATCCAGCCGACAATTTCTTCATCACCGAACTCAGACACATCTTGGACAACTACTCCTCCATCTCCACAGTTAAAAATTTCTTTCAATGTTTTACAATCATCATTTATATCAACTGTTTTAATTCCCCTTGTCATCCATTTATCCTTTACTTCAACTAATTTAATATTCTTAATGATTTCTGTCTCGTCCATCTTATTGCTGAACAACTACATT
>Ga0210037_1001063_pt1 | contig 17834 bp, 10 predicted proteins | sample CryGey08umfilter_3_FD_185451 | JGI IMG/M metagenome (GOLD analysis project Ga0210037, IMG submission 185451) | Groundwater microbial communities from aquifer in Utah, USA - Crystal Geyser 4/9/14 0.8 um filter (SPAdes) (version 3) | ecosystem: Environmental > Aquatic > Deep subsurface >...
ACGGTTGGGCGATCGATCGTGCAGCGGTGCTTGAGGAGGCTCAAAACGATGCCTCCGTGTAGCCGGTCAACTTCATGCGGGCGTCATTCATCGCCGCGGAGGATCCGCCGAAACTGCCGGCGAGCAGCGAGTACGAGTAGCGGCCCAGCGTTTCGCTCGCCAGCGGCCCTGAGACGCCTTGTTCGGACATCTTGCGGATCTCAGCGACGAGCAGCCAGACGGCTTCCTGGACGTCCTCGGGGACGTCCGCATAGCCGGCCGTATAAACGACCTTGATGTTGCCCGATCCGCAGGGCCAGACGCCGCGGTCGACGCCGGCGACCCCTCGGCCGACTCCTTGGTGCCCCTCCTTAAGATAGGCGTCTCGCGCGACGGCAGCGAACAGGTGCGCGACGCGCGGCTGCTGTTCGCCGGCAACGCGGTGCTGCGCGACTTCTCGATTTTGCCGCGCTTGGCCGAGGACGCGATCACCCAGGAAATCTGGGAAGGCACGCATCCGATCATCGCCGGCCACGCGCTCAAGGCCCTGCGCCGCGAGCGCTCGCGGGAGGCCTTTCTCTCCATGCTGCCGGACGCCTCGGCGAATCTGCTCTCCGAGCGGCTCGGCATGTACGACGAGTCGGAGGCGGTTTCCGTCTGCGAACACGCGTACGATTCGCTCAAAGACGCGTTGATGCTCAGCCGGGAGTCCGTCCCGGTTTGATCCGCTTCGAAAAGGTCGCGGTGCGCTTTCCCGGAGGCGTCACCGCGCTTCACGAACTCGATCTCGAAATCCCGAAAGGTCAATTCGCGGTGCTCGTCGGCGCCAGCGGCTCCGGCAAGACCACCGCGCTTCGCCTCGTCAACCGCCTGCAGGACGCGAGCTCGGGGCGAGTCCTCGTCGACGGCGTCGACGTTCAAGAGCGCGACCCGATCGAACTGCGGCGCTCGATCGGCTACGCGATCCAAGGCGTCGGCCTCATCGCGCACATGAGCGTCGCCGAAAATGTGGCGCTGGTGCCGCGGCTGAAGGGGGCCTCGCCCGAAGAACAGCGCGCGATCGCGCGCGCGGGCCTCGCGCGCGTGCGGATGCCTCCGGATCAATTCCTCGACCGCTACCCGCACGAACTCTCCGGCGGCCAGCGCCAGCGCGTGGGCCTCGCGCGCGCGATGGCGGCCGATCCGGATTTGGTGCTGCTCGACGAGCCCTTCGGCGCGCTCGACAATGTCGTCCGCGAGGAAATCCAAGACGAGTTCAAGGAGATTCTCGGCGGCCTGCACAAGACCATCGTGCTCGTCACCCACGATATGCACGAGGCGATCCACATGGGAGAGCGCATCCTCGTGATGAACGCCGGGCGGCTCGTGGCCGACGGCACGCCGGAGGAGGTCGTGCTGCGGCCGAAGGACGAGTTCGTGCGCAAACTGCTCGGCCGCCGCCGCAGGGAGCTCGAGAACTACGTGAAGGAGCTCCGCGGGTGAGCACCGACCGCTCGTTCTGGGGCTACTTCGCCGCGAACCACGCCGAGATAGGGCGGCTGACGCTCGAGCACTGCGCAATGGTCGGCGCCGCGATGGCTCTGGGCGTGCTCGTCGGCGTGCCGCTGGGCATCCTTCTGACGCGCAAGCGGCGGCTCGCGCCGCTGATCCTCGGGACGACGACGACGCTGCAGACGATCCCCAGCGTCGCGCTGCTCGGCCTCTTGATGCTGCTCCCGGTGGTCGGAGGAATCGGCATCCGCCCGGCGATCACGGCGCTGTTTCTCTACTCGCTCTTGGCCATCGTCGAAAACACCTTCGCGGGCATCGAGCAGGTTCACCGCCCCACCGTCGACGCCGGCCGCGGCATGGGGATGACCGACGCTCAGATCCTGACCTTTATCGAACTCCCGCAGGCTTTGCCCATCATCGTCGCCGGCGTGCGCATCTCGGCCGTGGTCTGCGTCGCGACCGCGACCGTCGCCTCCTACATCGGCGCGGGGGGACTCGGTGATTTGATCTTCCGCGGAGTCGGGCGAGCCAACAACGCGATGGTCGCCTGGGGCGCGCTCCCGGCGATCGCGCTCTCCTTGATCGTGCACAAGGCGCTCTCCGCCTTCGAGGCGCGGCTGAAGGAAGGCCCCGCCGGGGATTACCGCCGCGTGCTGAAGTGGATCGGCACGCTGAGCGCGGCGGCGCTGTTGGGCTTCGGGCTCTGGGCCGCCGGACTCGGCGGCACGGACACCGTCGTCATCGGTTCCAAGCCCTTCACCGAATCGGAGCTCGTCGGCGAGATGGTCGCCCAACTCGCCGAGGCCTCCGGCGCGCAGGTCGAGCGCAAGTTCTACATGGGGGGAACGGTCTGCTTCGAGTCCGTGAAGGGCGGCACGATGGACGCCTATGTCGAGTACACCGGCACCGGTCTGATGTCGCATCTCGGGCTTCCGGCAATGACGGAATCGGCCCGGGTCTACGCGAAGGTCAAGCGCGAGTACGCCCAGCGCTGGGATCTGGACTGGCTCGCACCGCTCGGCTTCAACAACACCTACGCGATGGCGATGCGCCGCGACGAGGCCGAGCGGCGCGGCATCGCGAAGCTCTCGGACCTGCGCGGCCGAAAACTGCGCTGCGGCTTCGATGAAGTCTTCGCCGACCGCCCCGACGGCTACAAGGGGATGCTCGCGCGCGGGCTGTCGTTTTGCGCCTCGGTGAAGCAGATGAACTCGGGGCTGATGTACCAGGCCGTCGCGAAGCGCGAGACCGACGTCATCGACGCCTACGCGACCGACGGCCGCATCGTCTCGCTGGACCTGAAGATTCTTGAAGACGACCTAGGCTTCTTCCCGCCCTACGACGCGGCGGTGCTGGTGGGGCCGAAGCTGTTCCGCAAAGCCCCCGGCCTGCGCGAGAAGCTCGAAGAACTGGCCGGGAGCATCGACGACTCGGAAATGGCCCGGCTCAACGCGGAGGTGGATTCGAAGAAGCGTCGGGCGGCGGAGGTTGCGCGGGAGTTTTTGACGGGGAAGGGGCTGCTGCAGCGTGCGGCGCAAACCGGCGGGCCGGAGTCACCGTGAGTTGGGACTTCTAGAGAATTCTTCGCTGAAGATATTCCTGCATCTCTTGGGGCGCATGATCGGAGATTATGAGCCCCTCACGGATTCTTTTCAGCAACTCCGGCGAGCAGGCTTCTCGCGCTTGGGCGTACGCGGCGTCAATCATCCAGTCTAGGTCCGTAGTCTTAAACAGCCTGGCATCCGAATATTGGATGACGCTTTTTTTGGATATGAAGGGATGTCCCGCCGTCAATACGACAGTATCATCCTTGAACAGTTCGAAGCTCGTTAGATTGACCGCTAAGAAGTTTTTCTCCAAATCGGGATCGGTCAGCACAAACCACAAGTGCTCCTTTCTATCTGGAAGCCCGAGGGGCATTAGAAAAGTATCCCCGGAACGGATGGGCACTTACTTGGAGGCAATCAAGGACGACAACGACGAGAGACTTTCCAACTCACCCTTGATTGATTCAATTTCTGCAGGGGTTCGATCCCCGAACTTCAACACATCGGAAAATCCAACAGGAATTGAGCTTCCATTCGGATCAATCCATTCCGGCAAGGTGTGGGTATAGTCACGCAATTCCCACCGAGTCTTCGAGCCGAATTCGGCAAAAATCTCGTCGAGCAGCTTGATTTCAGCCTTTGACAGCTTCCCAGTCGAAGGATCTTTCTTGAGGCGAATCTCTCGGTCGCCGAAAAGCTCGAAGGTCGAATTCCAAACAACTCCATCCTCATCGCCGTTAATCAAATCAAGCGTTCCACTGAGAACCATCCCATGCGGCATCGAGACAAACTTGTCAAAAGTAATCGGGCGGCCCCACTTCAAGAGCGCGGCCCTGTCAGCGAGGTAGAGAAGCTTGACAAGCTTCATGTAGCTCATATAGCCCTGGCTTCGCTTCTTCACGAGGTAGGCCGCTACTTGGGTGATTTTCTCTTCTTGGAGATTCATCTCAATCTCAATTATAGGGGGGGCCCTGGAATTGTCAAGAGCGGGTGCCCTCCAGGTTTTCCTACTTTCCTCAACACGCTCCCGCGCGTCACGCGCCTGCCCGCGTAGAGCCGGAGAAAATCAAAGCAACGGCGGCGGCATCATTTACATATCGGGAAATGTAAAAAGCGCCACGTTCATAATGCTTTTTGAAAAAATCCGATTTACCTTTAGACCGGGCACCCCGTGGGGGCATCCAGCCTCGGCGAGCAAGCGCTCCGAGGAAGGTTTCGGCGGCGCGCGGCGGCGTCGAGATCCGGCTTGGAACCGAAACCCTCGACTAGGCCGATGGGTTCAAAACCCCCGACGCCGACGCCGCCCGACGCGCCTTGCGTCTTGCCGACGAGATTCTAATAGCGCTCGGCGGGGCGCTGCGCCTGGAAGCCGACGCCCTGGGACAGCCTTGGGTTCTCGTCGCGCTGCACCGGCGGTCGAGCGGGAATTCTTGACGGCGGAGGGGCTGCTCCTGCTGCTGGCGCTTTCGCAAAACGACGATTATTCTAGAGTCTAGGTATGATCGAGGATGGAAATCGTTGTCCGGTCTGCGACGGAGCCCTCGAGCGTCTCGGGCTCGGCGGCAAGGTCGTGATGCGCTGCCCCCCCTGCGGCGCCATGTGGTACGGCCCGCGGATCTTCAAGACCTGCGCAGAAGCGATCGGTGCGCGGGGCGATCCCGGCGACAGCGACTGGCAGCCCGAACGCATCGTCAACCGCTACCAAGTTCTCGAGTCGGCGACGTTGCTGTGTCCCGCGTGCGGCGAGCGCATGGACAAAGTCCCGTTCTACGGGAAGGAGGCGATCGTCGTCGATTTCTGCGAGGGCTGCGACGGTCACTGGGCTGCGGACAAACAACTGCGCGAGGCCGCGAAATATCTGCGCTGGAACCCCCAGCCGGACGCGCCGGAGCCGGAGAAGGACGCACCCTTTGAGGAGACCGGCGGTCTCAGCGAAGGCGATCGCAAGGCGGCCTTCGTCGTTTCGATGCTCAACCCCTTCGCGCTCAGCCTGCGTCTGCCGTACAAGACGGATGTCCCGGTCGAGCGGCGTCCGATCGTCATGCTCGTGATCTCGGTGCTCTGCATTTTCGCCTTCCTCTACATGCCGCGGGATCCGCGAGAGACATTCTACTTCCTGAGATTTTTTGCGATCACGCCCTCGATCGTCTTGTCGGGCAACAATTACCACTCCTATCTCACGCACATGTTCCTGCACGGAGGGATGCTGCATCTCCTCGGGAACCTCTATTTTCTCGCGGTATTCGGGCGCAATGTCGAGAGCGGCCTCGGGCGCCGCGACTTCACGATGATCTACTTCGTCAGTGGGATCAGCGCCGCGCTCATCCAGGTGCTGTTGAGCCGCGACTCGGGCGTCCCGATGATAGGGGCCAGCGGGGCGATCTCAGGCGTCCTCGGCGCCTACCTTTCGCTTTATCCCGACTCGAGCGTCACGATCTGGTTGCGCCCCAAGCATATCCGAAAATTTTCCGCGCGCTTCTATCTCGGCGCTTGGTTCGGCGTCCAGGGCCTCTACTACCTGCATCAGGCATGGACGGGACGGTCGACGGGCGTGGCGTTCGCCGCGCACCTCGGGGGTTTCGCGGCAGGTTGGTGGCTCGCCCCGGACCCCCTCCCCGTTCAGCCGCCTGCGGCGGCCCAAGCGACGCAGCGCGCGTAGTTCTCGGTTTGAACGCCCGGGAGCGAGACGGCGCCGACGCCCGCGAGCCACGCCCGGGCCGTCGCCCGGTCTTGCGCCGTGCACCCGCAGAAGACCATCGCCGTGCGGGTTCTCAGGTCGCCGGGGAAGGCCCATGCGTAGGCGGCGAGACCCTGCTGCATGCGCTCCCAGCGGATCGGCGTTCTCTCGAAGAGGACAGGCGCAATGCCTGCTTCCCCGATCCGCATCGCGACGAGCGCGTAGCCCGAGTCCGGCGGCAGTTCCTCAAGCGACTGTCCGGCCTCTTCGGCGATTGCCGCCATTTCTTCGAAGCTTCCTCCCCATCGCGGAGACCGCGCTGCGGCCAATAGAAAGTAGAGGTCCTCGTCGTAAGGATTCACGGAGCGTCCCTCGTTGAAGACCTCCCGCAAGCGCGCAGGTTCCCACTCGAGTCCTTTCCCGACGGTGAGCAGCGCCCGGAAGAGCGCGGGATGACGCTCGCCGCCCGCGCGCAGCGCTTCGAGGTCGGCGAGCGCGCCGCGAAGGCCCTCGTGAAAACGCGCGAGACTCTCCTTCGGCGTCTCAGCGGCGGATTTGCCGCCGCGGGCGCGCCACGCCTCAGCGATCGTGTGCTCGATCGCCGCGAACCGCGCCAACCGTGATTCCGGCGCGGCGCTCCGCCAGTCTTCGGCGAGCGACTCGTCTTCGTCGAGGGCCTTAGCCGCCGTTTGGAGCAAGGCGCCGAACGCGAGACTGCCGTTGAAGAGGCGCCGCCGGGCGGCGGCCGTCTCCTCGAAAGCGCGGTCAAGCTCCGCGAACCGACGCTCGCCGAGCAGGCGTTCATAGGCGGCGATCATCTCGCGGGTTTTTACGATAGGGGCGAAGTCTTCGGGCCGGTCCGGCATGGGGCTCGGTAGCGGCGGAGGAGTGAGAACCGACGGTAACTCCACGCTCGGTGACGGGGACGGCTTGCCGCCGAATTCGGGAGCGGCGCCTGCCGAGGCGCGGCTCAGGAAGCGCCGGAACTTCCGCCTGTCGTAGGAATCGAGATCCTCGAGTTCCTCGGTGTCCTTCGACCAAAGGACGCGGCCGTCGGTGTCGAAGACGAAAAAATGCGGAATGCCCGGGACCGGCGGAAGCATCGGCATGAGCGCCGCACCCATCGAGCCGTGGTCTACTGCCACCTTCAAGCGAACGAATCGCTCGTCGCGGTAGCGCGCGAGCGCGGGGTTCGCAGTGAAGAAGGCATCCATGCGCCGACACCAGAGGCACTCTTCGCTTCCGATCTCTAGAAGGATCCGTCGCCCGGACGCGCGCGCGATGTCCTGCGCGGTCGTGAAGTCCTCGCCGACATTCCGCACCGGATCGTACCGAGCCGGCAACGGTGCGCGCACGGTAAAGCCGGGATTCCCCGTATAGTGGAGGATTCCAGCCGCTAGAAAGGCCAATCCCGCCAGATGGAGCGGTTTAAGCGCCACCGGATGAGTATAGGCGCGAAAGACGGTTTCGGCTAGACGCGGACGCGGACGCCTCGGTGACCGTGTTGGTCAGAGTTCGACGGCGAAAACTGGCTTTGACATCATCCTGGAAGTCCCGCTCACGCTCCTGCCGATGCCCCCAACGACAGCCGAAACGCCGCTTCCGGCCCGCCTCCCGATTTGCCATAATCGTCGTCGATGAACTCCGTTTCCTTATTAGACATCCTCAAGGCGGGCGGCCTCACGCTCGCCGCGCTGATCGCTCTCTCGGTGTACTCCCTCGCGATCATCGCCCAGCGCTGGAAGCTCTACCGCCGCAGCGTCACCGGCTCCGCCGATTTCCTGCCCCGTGCCCGCAAACTGGTTAAGGAGGACAAGCTCAAGGACCTCTCGGCGCTCGCACACCGGCACGGCGGGCCGGCCTCCAAGGTCGTCATGGCCGCGCTGACCGGACCCAGCGGCAAAGGAGAACGCCGCGCCGCCGCCGAACGGGAGCTCGAGATGCAGATCGCCGCGCTCGAACACGGGCTTCCCGTACTCGGCACCATCGGCTCGACCGCGCCGTTTATCGGTTTGCTGGGGACGGTGCTCGGCGTGATGCGGGCGTTTCGCGACCTCGCCGGCGCCTCCAACGCCGGACCGGGCGTCGTGGCCGTCGGGATCTCCGAGGCGCTGATCGCGACCGCGGCGGGACTCGTCGTCGCGATTCCCGCGATCATCGCCTACAACTACTTTACGACGCGCGCCAACGGCTTCGCCGACGAGCTGCGCTGGACCGCCGACGAGATCATCGAAAAGCTGACGGAACGCTAGGACGCCGCCATGGCCCACGGCAAATTTGAACGACGCAAACCGATCGCCGAGATGAACCTCATCCCGCTGATCGACGTGTCGTTGATTCTCGTGATCATTTTCATGATCCTGACGCCGGTGCTCGTGCAGCATCAATTGACCGTGCGCCTGCCCAAGGCGACTCAGGGCGACCCCGGCGACGCGAACGCGGCGATTTCGGTTCAGATCGACAAGCGCGGCGGGGTCACCGTCGACGGGCGTCCGGTCAAGCCGGAGCAGTTGGAAAACGAATTGATGCTCCGCGCGGGCCGATCGAAGAACAAGACCGTTTTGGTGCAGGCCGACAAGCAGGTCCCGGTCGAGAAGGTCGTGTTCGTGCTGGATATCGCGAAGAAGCTGAAGGTCGGCTCGCTGGGCATCGGAGTCCTCCAGGAACGCAAGTAGTCCCCGGGGGGAGTCGTCATGGACGAAACCAACGGCTCGCTTAAACCTTTCCTCACCGCCTCGGCGGGCGCGCACGCCGCGGTCGTGATCGCGCTGGCGCTGGCGGCCGGACGCTCGGTGTCCGCGCCGAACAAGGTCTATCGCATCGACTTTATCGGGGATACCGGCACGATTCTAAACCGGAACGTGACCACTTCGGGGGCGGCGCCGGCCCCCGCTCCCGCGCCGCAGGCTCCAAAACCGCTCGGACGGCCGGCGCTCGCGCCGATGCGCGACCCCGACGCGGTCTCGCTCGGACGACCCAGCTTCGCGACCTCGAAACTCAAACCGAGCTTTCTTAATCCGCGTTCGAAACCCGATCCGAAGGCGGCGGCTCCGACCGCGGCGGCGGCGCAAACGTCTTCCGAGCCCGCGCCCCGACCCGCGGAGGGGAGCGGATCGGGCACCGGGGAAACCGCCGGTGCAGGTTCCGGATCCGCCGCGATTTCCGCCGACATGCCCGACTTCCCGTACCCGTGGTATCTGCAGCGTCTGCGCGCGACTCTGTGGCATCGTTGGTCGGCGAAGATGCCGGCCGGGCCGGCGGAATGCGGGGTGGTGTTCACGGTGATGCCCGACGGCAAGGTCGTCGATCTGCGCGTGGAGACCACCTCGGGCGACGCGGCCTATGATCTCGCCGCGCTGACGACCGTGAAGGACACGGCGCCGTTTCCGCCGCTGCCGCCTCGCTTCGAGGAGAAATTCCTGAAGGTCCACGTTCAGTTCAAGGCGAACTGAGTTATCCTCGAACTGGGTTCGCGACGGGTTTGTGGATATCCTGCGCGTTCGGGCGGAATCAGCTTCTAGGTCCTCTATTTCCAATCTGCTACAATGGCCCGATTGGAGAGATGCCTGAGTGGCCGAAAGGGCTCCCCTGCTAAGGGAGTAGGCGGGAAACCGCCTCGAGGGTTCGAATCCCTCTCTCTCCGAACGATTTCTTCGTAGCTCCCACGATTCTCGTCCCATAGGACTCCCAGCGCTGGGAGTCCTATGTGCGTTTTCAGCCGCGCTTCGCCCAGATGAGCGGCATTTGGGGAACAAAATGATGCCGTCAATCGTATATGTGGGTATGGAGAGTGAGGATGTTTCGGTCCTGATTAATGATATCGGCAAGCGCATCTTTATGATTCGGGGACGACGAGTCATGCTCGATCGGGATCTGGCGGAGCTATATGGGGTTACGACGTCGAACCTCAACAAGGCCGTAAAGCGCAATAGCGACCGTTTCCCAGTTGATTTCATGTTTCATCTAACCACGATCGAGCATCGGGCTCTAAGATTCCAAATTGGAATCTTAGAGAAAGGGCGCCATTCGAAGTACTCTGCCCGTGCATTTACCGAACAAGGTGTGGCGCAAACACTTAGGACTCCCAGCGCTGGGAGTGCTAGGCCGCTTTTAAGCGCGCTGCGCTCTCTTCTCGGACAGCAGAAACGTCGCAAGCGTCAAAAGCGCAGCGCGGCCAGCGGGAACAGCGTCATCGTCATCGCGTCCCGAAGCGGCGCCTCCAACGGCTTGAACTGATTCATCATCTCGCGGTAGGCCCGGGCGCGCTCGGCGTGCTGCTCCGCCCCGATGCGGACTTCCAGATCCGCTCGCACGCGGTCCACTTCGATATGGCCCGGGCGTGAATCCAACGCCCCGTCGCCGTCGGCGTCCACCAAGCCGCCGGCGTCCTTGAGCACGCCCCGCACAGCCGAGCCGCCGACGCGCGTGCGCAGCGTCGCGCGCGGATAGACTCCGGCGCGCCCGCGCACGGTTTCGAGGAAGGTCTCGCGCACCCCGCCCTGGAACGCCGCGAGGATGCGGCCGCGGGCGTCCTCGAGATCCTCTTCGGCGTACTGCACGGCGCGGCGCATGGCCCCGGTGCCGAAATGGATGTTTTGCTCCGCGGTTCTCGGGTCCTTCTCATGCACCCATTCCCCGGGAAGGAGGGCGCCGTCGGTGCGCACGCGGTCGGGGTATTGGCTGGGGTCCTGGTAGCGGTCGACCGGGTCGGGCAAAATGTCGAGGAAGTCGATGAAGTGCACGATCTTCCCGAACACTCCGCGGCGCACCGTCGCGCCGCCGTCGCCGCGGTACATGTAGACGCGGCCGATGTAGCCGTGCTGGTTCGGATCGCGGCCGGTGATGATCTCGATCGGGGTCTGCACGATGCCGCGGGGGATTTCCAGAACGATGTCGGGCCAGTTGCGCACATTCGTGCCCCAATTGTCCACATCGTCGAGCCCGTCTTCGGCCTCGGCCTTGCGGCGTTCGAGGAACGAGCGCCCCAGGCGCACCGCCGTGCGGGCCTCGGGATCGAGGTAGCGGCGCAGACGATGGATCGGGGCGATCTCGCCCCGCCGCGGGTCCCAGATTCTCCCCGACATGTCCTCGAGCAGCCAACCCTTCGCGGCCTCGAGTACCGCTTTGTCGCTGCGGAAGACGCGCAGCAGCGCGCCTTCGGCGTCGAGCTGTACAGCCGAGACCGGGCCGGAAATCCAGGTTTCGGGAATCCCGCCGAAGCGCCAGCGCCGCTCGACTCCCTCGACCGCGATCTCGGCCAGTTGTCCGCCGGGCGCTATTCCCCAGCGGATCGCGCTCGTCAAATGAAAGCGGAGTCCCTTGGAGCGCTCCGGGTCCTTGCGCGCCTTCTGCAGTTCGGCGTCGTTCATGAATACCGCGGCGATGCGTCCTTCGGCGTCCAACGCGAAGGCATAACCCTCGAGCTTGAGGGAAATCCAACCCATCCGCAAAGATCGGCGCGCCTCGGATTCGGCCTCGCGAGCGAACGCCTCATAGCCGCGCCGTCCGGACTGCAGCTTCGCCGCGGACGGGGCCTCGTTGGAGCCGAGCAAGGATTCCAAACTGCCGTAGCGTCCCTCCGCCGGCGCCTCGCCTTCGGCGATCACATAAACCGCCACGGAATCGGGATCGGCCATCCGGGCCTCGACCGGATGCAGCGCCCGGCGCAGACCGGAACGCCGGTCGGGATTCTTCCGGAAATACAGCACGCGCCCTTGACGTTCCAGTTCGCGCAAGCGCTCCAACGACAGGCCGCCGCGGGAGGCGCCGTCGGGTCCGACGAGCGCGAAATCGGAGTCGCGGGTCGCGCGCTCGACGGAGACTTGCTCGCGGCGCGCCTCTTGGGCGCGCTCCGCCTCGCGCGCGCGGTCGCCCGCGGCGTCGGCGCCGGTCGCGATCCGCCGCGCGCCGAGCGCCGCGGGGTCGGAGGCGGTCTTTCCGGCGTGCTCCGGGGGGAGAATCCAGCCCGAGCCGCCGGCCTCGAGGAAGCGGCCCGCCCGCTTCAGTCCTTCCACGTCCGCCGGAGTCAGCCAGCGGGCCACCGAACCGTCCGCGTTCAGTTCCGCCGACACCGTCGGGAGTTCGGAAGGCCGCGCGAGCCAGCGTTCGCGCAGCGAGCGCAAATGCGCGATGCGCGACGCGGCGGCGCGTTTCACGTCGGGCGCGGCGCGGTTCCATTCGGAAGCGGCGAGCCGGGCTTCTTCGATCGCGATCAGGGCGTCCGCGGCCAAAAGCCCGCGGCCGCGCGTCAACAGACGCCGCCGCCGCTCGGCGCTCGTTCGCAGATCGAAGAAACTGTTGAGGAGGCGAGCACCGCGCTCAGACTCGCGAAGCGCTTTCGAGCCGTAGGCTTCCACGACCTCGCGGTCGAACTCGGACAGAGCGGTCAAATAGGCGTCGAGCATCCGGTCCTTCAGGAGGAAGTCCTCGGGCCGGTTTCCGCCTTCCAGATAGCTTTCCAGCAAGGCGTCCCGGGCGTAGGCGGCGTCGCGTTCGAGACGCGCGATCCGACGAAACGCCGAGCGGACTTCGGCGCTCTCGTCCTTGAACAGTTCTTCGCCAACGCGCGCCATCATGTCGCGGTCCCGTTTCAGACGCGCTCCGGCCGCCCCGCTTTGACGGGAAAGATCCTCGAGCAGCCAGCGATGCAGTTCGCGGCGCCCGCCGCCGGCCTGTTCCGACATCGCTTCGACCAAGGCTTCCAAACGCGCCGATAAAATCCGGCGGCGGCCTTCGACGTCCGCCTTCGTCAAAAGCGCCAGTCTCTCCTCGGCGGAAATCCCCGGGTGGTGGCGGACGAGTTCGGCGTCCCGCTCCATGCGGCGGTACTCATCGGCGAGAACGGCCAGCATCGTGCGATCCTCGGCCGAGATCCACCCCGAACCGTCGAAGAGTTTATCGAGCTGCGCGGCGAAATCGGCGTCTTTCAAACGCTCCGCGAGGTAGGCGGCCATCTCGCGCACGGCCCCGGCCTTTTTGGAGACGCCGGATTCCCGGATCGGGCGGGAGCGGCCGGCCGAGGAGCCCGTCGCGCGCTGGCCGAGAGCCTCGAGTTCCGTGACGAGCCTGATGAAATCCATCCGAACCGAGGCGAAGGTTCCGAGCAGTTCGTTCCAGGCCGCGGCGACCTCGAGTTCCGCCGCGGCGGCTTCCTCGGAGCCGATCGTCCCGCGTTCGGCAAGCACCAAGGCCGCGTCGAGGTTGCCGCGCGCCGCCGCGAGGCGCTCGCTTTGGGCCTCGATCAGACGGGCCCCGTCGGACACGGCGACCATCAACGAGTGAAGGCGCAAAGACAAAGTCTTCAGCCGGTCGCGGCTCTCGAGTTCCTGCCGCAGGGCCTCGGCGAGAATCCCCTCCAGACTGCGCTGGATGCGCTCGGGATCGGGCGCCTGAAGGAACGCCCCCGAGACCCAGCGTCCGCGGAAGCGTCCGAACGCGCCGACCGGCGTGAACCCTTTGTAGCTCATGCGTTCCGCGACGAGATTGGCCTGAAGCTGCAAAGAGGCGTTCGGCGCGGAGAGCCCGTCGGGAAGACCCTCGGGAAAAAGCGAGGAGCGCATCGCCTCGAGGTTGGTCTCTGCGATCTTGTCGGCGAGGGCGCGCGCGGCGCTCTCGGGGGAGGAGGATTCCTCGAGGGGGACGATCGCGAGGAAGCCTTCCAAGCTCAGGGGCGTCCCGATCTGCGCTGAAACCTCGGCCAGATCGCGCTCGAGGCCTTCTTCCAGACCGGCGGCCAGCGCGCGCTGCGGCTCGCCCCGACCGCGGGCCCAGCGCAGCAGCCCGGCGCGCAACCGCATGCGTCCGAGCAGGACCTTCGCGCGGCTTTCGGCGCGGGCGAGCGCGGCCCGGTGAATCTCGTCGGCCCGCTCGCGCTGCAGCGCGGCGAGCGCGAGCAAGGCCTCGGGCGGCGTGGTCCGGCTCTCGAGACGGACCTCGACCCAGCCCTCGATGAAGTCCTTATTGATCGGATCGCTTCCGATCGTTTTGCGCGCGTGGAAGAAGCGGACCCCGCCGATGGCGGTGATCGACTCGGCGTCCGGCGTGAAGCCTCCGGAACCGTCGAGGCCGGGCATCGGCTCCCGGGCGCTCAAGACGGCGACGAGACGGTTTTCGAGCTCCGCGAACGAACCCGGCGCCGAGCCGCCGTCGGAGGCGTCGCCGGCGCCCGGCTCCGCGCCGAGCATCGCGAGGCGCGCGTCGATCCGGCGCAGTTGGTTGAGCAAAAGGACGGCCTGCAGGCGCCCGTCGGCGTCGCTGCGTTCGCCTGCGATCCGCAGGGCTCGGACCGTCGTGCGGCGTTCGGCTTGCAGGCCGGCGCGATGCGCCGCGAGGCGTCCCCGGAAGTCCATCAACTCGCGTTCCGCCGCCAAGGTCGCGTGCCGGGCGCGCGCGACGAGTTCGGGGGAAGCGTCGCCGGAACCGGAGAGGGCGGCGACCAGACGTCCGAGCGAGCGTCCGATCAAGGAGACGGGGTCCACACGGATGTCCTGCACCTTGAGATTCTTGTCGACGATGGTCTCGACCGCGCGCGCGATGCGCACGCGCTCCGAAAGCGCGGCGAGTTGGGAGTCCAGCGTCCGGTGGCGCGCGATGCGGGCGGAGAATTGGGTGAGCGCCGCGTCCGCGCCGAGCGCGGCTTCCACGGGAGCGTCGTAGGACCGCCCGAGAAGGTGGTTGAGCGCCGCGCGCAGCTGGGACTGACGGGAACGCAGCGCCGCGATGCGGAGCCTCAGCGCGACGCGCGCTTGCCCCGAGGCTCCGGGCAGCATCTCACGCTCTAAGATCGCGAGGGCTTCCTCTCCCGACTGATGCGCGCTGTAGGCTTCGAAGAACTGCAGCGCGAGATCCCCGGCGACGGTGTTCATCATGTGTCCCGCCAGACGCAGTTCGGCGCCCTGACGGCTCCCTTCCAGCGCCGCCAACTCGGAATGCTTCATCCGCAGCGAGAACACGGGATAGACGCCCAGCCCGGTGATGCCGATCGCGGGGATCAGGGCGATCCCGGTCGCGGTGATGTTGGCGCCGATGTTCAGATCGACGGAGACCTTCTCGATGCGGCGCTCCGCGGCTTCCAGCAGCTGCGCGGCGGCTTGCGAGCGCTTCGCGAGCCCGGCGAGACCCGCGTCGCCGGATTCCACCGCGTCGAGCGTGCTGTCGAAGTTCGACACGCGGGTCGGACCGGAAGGGAGCGCGCCCTGCTCGAACAGCGAATCGGCCTGGCCGTCGTCGAGCCGGGCCCAGGCGCCCTTGAGCGCCGCGCGAACGCGGGCCTCCAAGAGCGAACGCATCGTCCAATGCCAACGGCGCAACGCGGCCCAAAGCTCGTCCTGGCGCGCCAAGCCGTTGCGGTATCGGCGGATGGCGTCGACCACGGCCTGCGCGGCGGGGGGGCCTTCCGGCTTCAACAGCGCGATCTGGGCCTCGTAGCCTTCGGCTTCGCGCCGCTCGGCGGCGGCCTTCAGCCGCGTGTCGCGATAGGTTTCGTACATCTCCATCATAATCGCGTCGCCTTCGAGTTTGAGCGCCTTGTCCCGGCGTTCGCTGTAGGGATCGTAGATGGGGACCCGGATCGAAATGCCGCCGCCCAGCACCTGGTTGGCGAGCAGATCCTTGAATTGAACGCCGAACCAAAGCGTCATCTCCTCCACCCACGGAATCCAGTCCATCAGGTTGAACGACGCCTCGGGAAGGTTCAAGGCCCCGGGAGCCAGCTTCGAGAAGAGTTCCGCCAGCGGCTTGGGCTGAGCGAGCGCGTCTCCCAAGATCACCATCAACCGGTCCATGTCGCGGGGATTGGCGTCCTCGAACGGGAACGCGGCCTCCGGCGGGCGTCCGGAGAGCATGTTGTAGCGCAGGCGCGCCTGGCGCAGGCGCGCCTCGGCCTCGATGACCTTCGCGGCGCCGTCCTTGGAAAGCGTTTCGTCCGGGCTGTTGGCGGCCATGTAGAGCGCGATCTCGCGCTCCCAGCGCGCGTTGAGGATTTCCGCGATCGCCGCCTGCCAGCGTTCGGTGAGGTCGAGAAGCCGCGTCTGCAAGAGCAGTCCGGCGGCGTAGACCCCCACGATCCGCTTGCCGACGAGCGCCCTTTGGGTTTTCGTCATCGTCCATTCGGTCTGCGTTCCGACTTGGAAGCCGCCGCCCGCGGCCCGGTCCGCGGTGCTGTCGCCGACCGGGTGCGTCACGAAACCGACGAAGCCGCGGGTCTTGATGTTGTCGAGAACGGCCCCGGCCTTACGCAGTTCCTCGATCTCGCGCGTCAACCGCCCGACCTCCAGCGTCAGCAGCTTGCGTCCCACGTCCGCCTCGAACACCCGCTTGAGCTCGAACACCAGTTGATCCTGGACTCCGTCGCGTTCAAAGAAGTCCACGAGGTCCTTATTGAACTGCGCCAGCGTCCGGCCGCCGAGCAAATCCTCCCCGGTGCGTCCGGCCACAGCGCGCCAAAGTTCGCCCAAGGTGAAGGTGCTGTTGAGTCCGATCGTCAGACGCTTGTTGAGCCCGACATGCGGACTGCCGTAGCTCACGCCGACTTCGGTATTGGACCCCATGCGCTTTTTCAGCTCGATCAGGTAAGACGAAGCGTCCCCGAGGAACTTGCCCTCGGCCCCGAGCACGATCCCTTGGTTGGGAAGTTCGAAGCTCGCCCGCACGGTCCCGGTGTTGTACTCGGTTCCGAGTTCGCCGGTCCCGGAGACCTCGGTCCGCACGGGAACCCCGTTGACCTCGAACGCGAAGCCCTTCACGATCGTCGCGCCGATCGTTTTCTGGTCGATGTCGTCGGTTCCCGACACCTGGGAAAGAAAAACATCCAGCTTGAAGGAATCGGCCGTGTCGAGCGCCTGCTGCAGGTCCACGCCCACGCCGACCTTGTCGCGCCGAAAGCGCTTCGTCTCGCCTTCGGCGCCGATCACGAAATCGGTGTCGAGTCCAGGATCGTAGCCGGTGAAGTCCAGGTTGATCGTCTGGAGGAATTTCCGGGGGTCTTTCGCGAAGAGTTCGGCGTGCTCGGCGTTCAAGCTCATGATCTTGTTGAACTTGATCGAAGACTTCAGGTTGCCGCCGGCGAAATAGGGCTGCCCCTTCGGGTCGGTCACCGAGAAGTCGCCGAACCCGGCCGCCCCGAAGTAGAGCTTGCCGTCGGCCAGCATCAGCGCGAAGTCCTCGAACACCATCATCCGCGACTCTTTCATCTGAGAGACCGTACTCAGATCGTCGGGGATGTTCTGCGCGAGCCGATGGAAGGTCACGTCGAGATAATTGACCCAGTTCTCCCCCTGAAGAGATTCTACGCGAACGGTGACGCCTTGGTCGCCGTACGGGGCGTTCGTCGCGTCCGGCGGGCTCAGGAACCGGTGTCCGACCACGCTGACGTTGTTGTCCCAAAGCTTCAGGACGTTGCCCAAGGTCACCTGGCTCGAGGTCTCCAGGCCGTGCGGCGTGGAGAACTCGCTGTTGTAGACGAGATAGAAGCCGTCCGGATCGTCGCCGATCTCCATCATGCCGGTATTGGGGAGCAGTTGGGTCAGCGCCATCGGATCGGCGAGCAGCGCCTCGCGCAGGCGCACAATGTCGCGCGCCGAGGAGTCCGGCGTGAAGCCGGCGAAGAGCTGGCTCAAAAACGACTGGAAATTCGACTTCTTGATGATGAGCGACTGCGGCGCGTTCGGCGAGGCCGCCAGCCACGCGGGGGCGCCGAATCCGACGGCTTCGACGCGGTCGGCGAGATCCGGGGGGAGATCGCCGAGATCGACTCCCTCGAGCAGTTTCTCGAGCGAGCCGCGCTCGCCGTCGAGCGTCTTCAGCGTCTTCTGGAGCGTCCCGTCGGCGCCTTCGAAGCGGCGGCGGCTCTTATGGTGCTCGATGTTCGATTCCAGCACCGCGCGCGTGCGGTCTTGGATTTTCGAGAGACTGTCGGCGATGCGGCGCATCGCGCTTTCGTGCGGATCGTTGAGCTGGCGCAGCCATTCCTCGACGGATTTGCGCTGGTCGGCGAATTCCTTCGCGCTGTCGGAGAGCTTCTTGCGAAATTCCCGGAGCGCCTTCGCTTCGGCGTCGAGCGCCTCTCCCGAGGAATCGTGGATTTCGCGCACCGAGTCGTAGTAGCTCGCGACGTCCTCGACGGTTTCGAATCCGCCCTCGTC
>Ga0210037_1001083_pt1 | contig 17655 bp, 19 predicted proteins | sample CryGey08umfilter_3_FD_185451 | JGI IMG/M metagenome (GOLD analysis project Ga0210037, IMG submission 185451) | Groundwater microbial communities from aquifer in Utah, USA - Crystal Geyser 4/9/14 0.8 um filter (SPAdes) (version 3) | ecosystem: Environmental > Aquatic > Deep subsurface >...
CGGCTATGGGGCTGGCGCTTGTTGCCTCCCCGCAGGGTGTAAACGATTCAATCAGATGTTGCATCAGTTCGCGGGCACGAAACAAGGGCCAGCTACGAACGGGGACATAATCACACGGGATGCAACAATTAGAACCGCCGTCCTGGGCCTCGTCCTAGCTTGCTCCGTCCCGGCGCAAGCGGGTCTGTTCGACGACATCTTTACATCCACATCCTCGAAGCGAGACGCCTACCGGCTTTCCAAGAAAGATGCCATCAGCTATGAAGAGGCCGGCAAGTGGTGGGGCGAGCGCCATCGCAAGAATGGGTTGCAGCCGGGCAACGTTTCCGATACCCCGTTCGTCGACTCACTGATCGATCCCTCGGAAGGCGGGCTCGATTTTTTCTGGATTCACGGCGACCTCAAGGAAGCTTTCAAGAAAGGGTACCGGCTTGGTTATCAGGAACGTACTGCCGACCTTGTGCTCGGGCCCTATCTAACCGAAGCCGCCGCGAAAATCGGGGGTGACAGCGCCGGCAACTTCGTCACCGTCGTGAACGCCTTTGAAAAAAGCTGGGCGGAGGGGCTCGGTCGGGCGATCAACGTATTCGTGACACTGATATCCGAAGGCTCACAGGCGGACCGCGAACGGTTCATCGGCAATTTCGAGAAGGTCTACGACACCAAGTATCAAAAGACCCAGGCCGACTTGAGGGCTGGTGGCTTCGTCACCCAAACGTCCGAAGGGGGGACCACGCTGTTTCTTGATGCCAGAAAAACAGTGGCCGTCTTGAACATTCCATCAACCGCCGTCCTGAAAACCGAGGTCTATCGGCAAACCTTCAAGGTCATGGGGGATGAATGGGGAAAAAGGTTTAGCCACAACCTTGTACGCAGGGACGAGCTCATCGACATTCTCAGGCGTAGCAAGACCGCCCTGCAAGAGGTCAACCCAGGCTTGGCGGGCAATCTGGCCATCGTGCGGGAGTCCTTTGAAAACAGCTATGGCACAGATGCCGCGAGTGTGTTCAGGGGGTTGGCGAAGGAGGCTGGGTACGATGAGTCAGTGTTGTTTTCGGCGCCACCAAGGCAGGTTGTCATCACCCCTGTACCAAACAGGCAACCCTCTGCAACGGGAACTGGCGCATCAAAGTTGGAGAAGAAGCGGAAGTAATCGAATACATCGACTTTATGGGCCTGACCTGCCTGTTTCTTGGGGCTGAACATGCAGGGCCGAAAAAACAGCGGGACTCCTGCCAGGTAGTTGTTGTTCGCTATCTCAGGTTGAGGCTCCCCTGTTTTTTCGTCTTCCAACGAGTGGGCTTCATGCTACCTGTTTTTCTATCTATTGAGCAGCGAGCCAGTCCTGCAAGAACCGGATCGGTGGCTTGTAGCCGAGGGTCGAATGAAGCCGCTTGCGGTTGTAGAACACCTCGATGTACTCGAACGCCATGGCCGTCATCTCAGCTCGCGTCGCGAAGCGCTCGCCATGTACCCGCTCGTTCTTGAAGCTGTTGAACCAGCTCTCGGTCGGGGCATTATCCCAACAGTTCCCTTTTCGGCTCATCGAGCAAAGCATGTCGTACTCACCGAGTGTTAGCGCAAAGTAATAATGTCCCCTTTCTCCCAAATAGAAATGTCCCCTGAGTAATTAAACTCAGCTTCTGTAAAAACCAGAGGCGGGCATATTCAGGATGGGCACGATGATGAGTCAGAAGGAAGCGAAGCGGGCACAGGTGATGGAACAACTGACAGCGGGTCAAATTGACCAGAAGCAAGCTGGGAAACTGCTTGCGGTGAGCGTGCGGCAGATAAAGCGTATCGTCAAACGCTACCGTGCCGAAGGGTTGCCTGGCCTAGTCAGCAAAAAGCGCGGCGTTCCCTCAAACCGGCGCTTGAGTGAGAAAACGAAACAGCAGGCCCTTGACCTGATCGGCGCGCACTACCGCGACTTCGGCCCGACGCTGGCCAGCGAGAAGCTCGCCGAGCGACATGGTCTTGACCTGGCCGTCGAAAGTATCCGCCAGCTGATGATTGCGGCGGGGTATTGGCGACCCAGGAAAGGCGCCAAGGCGAGCGTCCACCCGATGCGCGAGCGCCGTGCGCGACTGGGCGAATTGATCCAGATCGACGGCTCGCCGCACGACTGGTTCGAGGGGCGAGGCGAACGCTGCACGCTACTGGTGTTCATCGACGATGCCACCGGGCGGTTGATGCAATTGTGCTTTGCCCCCACGGAAACCACGCTGGGCTACATGCGCGTCCTGCATGACCACATCCTCGCCCACGGCCTGCCGGTCGCGCTTTACAGCGACAAGCACAGCATCTTCCGCGTCAACGCCAAAGGCGCCGATGCGGAGGCGGAAACCCAATTCTCGCGCGCGGCGCGGGAACTGGGCATCGAATGCATCCACGCCCACAGCCCGCAGGCCAAGGGGCGGGTGGAGCGCGCCAACCAGACATTGCAGGACCGGCTGGTCAAGGAAATGCGGCTGGCGGGAATAGCCGACATGGACAGCGCCAACGCCTGGTTGCCCGGCTTCATGGCGGATTTCAACCGGCGCTTTGCCGTGGCGCCCAGAGACGGCGAGGATGCGCACCGAGCCTATCAGGGCACGCGGGAAGACCTGGCTGACACCTTATCGGTGCAGGTGGAAAGAACGCTATCGAAGAACCTCTCTTGTCAACACAAGGGCACGTTCATGCAGGTGAAGGGCAGCGGAACCGGATTGGGGATGCGGGGCGCCAAGGTCACCCTGTTTGAGCGCTTTGACGGCACTCAGGAGCTGCGCTGGCGCAAACGCAAGCTCGTCTATACGGTGTTGAGCAAAGCGCAGCGGCAAGCACAGGAAGCGGACAGCAAAACCGTCAACGCCCGGGTGGATAAGGCGCTGGCGAAGCAGGACGCAACAAGCCGCAAGGCGCATAAACCCGCAGCCAATCATCCATGGAAAAAATACCCCGTCGGCAAGCCCGCCACCGAAGGGTGTAACGCAACCCCATAACCGGGTTTGCGCAGGTGAAAGGGACATTTCTACTTTGCAGGAAAGGGGACATTTCTATTTAGCGTTGACATGATTATGAACCTGACTTGACAAATTGAACCAGTCGGTCCACAAAGTAATCATGGCTGCAAATATCGGACGCCCTCTCGAATTCGACCCGGACACCGCCCTGGAAGAGGCGATGAATCTGTTCTGGGCGCGGGGTTATGAGCACACCTCCATGCAGGACTTGCTCAGCACCATGAACCTGTCCAAGAGCAGCCTGTATCAGGCCTTCGGCGGCAAGCAGCAATTGTTCAGGCAGTGCGTTGGACGCTATGCCGATCAATTCGCCGGGCGGCTGCGCGCGGGGCTGGCCGCAGCCGCCACCGGACGCCGGTTCATCGAGGCTTTCCTGAACTCCGTTCTGGAGGACGTGAACGAAACAAGCGAGCCGCGTGGTTGCCTGGTGATGAACACCGCCAGTGAGTTCGCCCAGAGCGAACCGGAGATCGCCCAGGACGTGGCGCGAAGCATCGAACGCTTTCGCGCGGTATTACAGGCCGCCGTGGAACGCGCCCAGCGCGAGGGCGACATCGCGCCTGAACGGGACGCCCGGACGCTGGCGAATTACCTGGTCAGCAGCATGAGCGGATTGAAGACCCAGGCCAAGGCCGGCGCCGACGCGGCCACCCTCAAGGGCATCATCGCGGTCGTGCTGAAGGCGTTGGACTGAGTTTTTTTGATGAGTTATGGAACACACGGTCCATATTGACCATGTGAATCGGGGCAAGCCCCGCAACTTTGAAACAAGGAGTCTGAAATGAGCCTCAGCGACGTCATGATCCACATTGAACCAGCCTTGAGCGCGGACGCGCGTTCGTCCCTGGAGGAGCGTATGCGCCAGATCGACGGCGTGATCGCCCCCCGTTTCAACCCGGGCAAGGAACACCTGCTGTTGATCGCATTCGACCCGGACAAGACCGGTCCCGCCGACTTGCTGGGTGCGGTCAAATCAGCCGGCCATGCCGCCCAACAGGTGGGCGTGTAAGCCACCCATCCATTTTTTTCAATAATTCTGGAACGATCGGTTCAGTTCAAACCTTACAGGAGTTCATCTCATGCAAGCCGAATACCAACTTACCCTCCCCACCGTCAATCCCGACCAGGCCGAGCCGCTGGCGATGGCCCGCATGGAAGAGGCCCTGAACAAGCTGGGCTTCGTGCCCAACATGTACGGCGTCATGGCCAACTCGCCCGGGCTGCTCGATACCTACATCCACGGCTACAACAGGTTCCGCGAACTGTCCGGCTTCACCCCCGCCGAACAGGAAGTGGTGCTGCTCGCCGTCAGCCGCGAGAACGGCTGCACCTATTGCGTCGCGGCCCACAGTTTCATCGCCGACAAGATGTCCGGCGTGCCGGTGGAAGTGACCAATGCGATACGTGACGGCGCCCCGATCCCCGACGCGCGACTGGCCGCGCTGCACGACTTCACCCGCATCTTGGTGACGAAACGCGGGCTGCCCAGTCAGGCCGACGTCCAGGCTTTTCTCGCCGCCGGTTACAGCGAGCGGCAGATTCTTGAAATCGTGCTGGCCATCGCGGTGAAAACCCTCAGCAACTATGCCAACCACCTGTTCCACACCCCGCTCGACGGCGTATTTGCCGCGCGGGCCTGGGATGATTGAAGGAGACCCCTCATGGACACGAAAAAACTCGCATTGATAGCCACCAAAGGCAGCCTGGACTGGGCCTATCCGCCCTTTATCCTGGCCTCCACCGCCGCCGCGCTGGGCTACGAGGTGCAGATTTTCTTCACCTTCTACGGTCTGCAACTACTGAAAAAGGATCTCTCCCACCTCAAGGTCAGCCCGCTCGGCAATCCCGGCATGCCGATGAAAATGCCGTTCGGGCCGAAATGGTTCAAAGGCATCAACTGGAACATTCCCAATGCCGTGCAGTCGCTGGTGCCCGGCTATGAATCCCTGGCCACCGCGCTGATGAAGCAGACCATCCGCAACAACGGCGTGGCATCCATCCCGGAACTGCGCGAACTGTGCATCGAGGCGGAGGTGAAGCTGATCGGCTGCCAGATGACCGTGGACCTGTTCGGTTTCGATCACGCCGACTTCATTGATGGCATCGAATACGGCGGCGCGGCCACTTTCTTCGAGTTCGCGGGGGAATCGGACATCTGTCTGTATATTTGATCTGTCAGGAAATCAGCCAGCCCACGACCAACCATTGCGGGTGCCAATGTGCACCCTTCAAGTCAACCCGAGGAAATCGCGATGAACATCACCCTGGCCGAGAAAAATCTGGATATCCGCCTCAGCCCGGCGGCGGAACACGCCCTCGCGCAACGCCAAACCCCGTTGCTGGCCGAGATGGAGCTGCTGTTCTCCTGTCTGATTCGCAAGCGCGTGCGCTTCGGCGATTTAACAGCAGAAGACGCGATACCTGCCTCTGATCGGCTGTCCGTGCGCTTCCGTCCGGTGATGACCCGGGTCTGTGCCATGGCTGACGTCACGGGCAGCCCGCCGCTGGACGACTTCCCCATCGCCAACCCGCGCCCCTATGTGCCCCGCTGGCTGGCCATCGACTACCGCCGTGGCCAGTGGCTGGGCGAGTTCGGCTATTGATACGCGAAGGAGCATTCCATGCACTGGCTGATCTACCCCGTGGCGGGCTTCATTGCCCTGTTGTTCCTGATGCAATTTATCGCTTTGCGCCGAGCTCGCCAAAGCGAAGGCAGGGCCGCGCCCGACACCACTGCCGTGGACGGCGCGGCCCAAGCCGACCGGCGCCGCGTCTATTACTTCTACGCCACCCACTGCGGCCCCTGCCGGGCCATGACGCCCGTGGTGGACCGCCTGCGCACAGAACACCGCAATCTGATCAAAATCAACGTCGCCGAAGCGCCTGATCTGGCGCGCGGCTTCGGCATCGCCGCCACCCCCAGCTTCGTGCTGGTGGAGGACGGCGCCATCCGCCAGGTCAAACTGGGCGGACAAAGCGAGAAGCAATTGATGAAGCTGATTCAGGGATGACCATTTGACGGGTGGCCGAGCAATCAGTCGAAAAATACTGTCAGGAATCCCCGCTATCGCCGACCAACGAATAGCGGTACGAATCAACTACCGCGTCCACCATGAGGAGACCAACATGAAAACCACGCGCAAGCAGGCCCCCACCCCGAACGAACCCGCTACAGGCGCCAACAGCGAAGCCCCGCTGTCCATCGATGATTTCCAGGCGCAAGTTGCCGAAGCGGCCTATTTCCTGGCGCAACAACGCGGCTTTTCGCCCGGTTTCGAGATGGAGGACTGGCTGGCGGCCGAGGCGCAAGTGCGGACCCGGTCGGACAACGCCTGACGCCACCCGGCGACTTCATCCCGCGCAGCCGTGTGTCGCGCGGGAATGCCACTTTGGAGAACGCTGTGGAACAGGCACTTCCGCAACTCATTCATTTCGGCCGCGAGGTCTGCTGCGACCTGGAGCAGGCCGAGCGCCGGGAATGGTGGCTCGCCAACGGCCTCGGCGGCTATGCTTCGGGAACCGTGGCCGGGACGCTGACCCGGCGTTATCACGGCTTGCTGGTCGCGCCATTGCGACCGCCGCTCGGGCGCACCCTGGTCTTTGCCAAGGCCGATGCCACACTGGTCCTGGGCGACAAACGCATTCCGCTACACAGCAACCGCTGGGCGGGCGGCGCCATTGAGCCGCGCGGCTACCTGCATCTGGAATCCTTTCACCTGGACGGCCGCTCGCCGGTATGGCGCTACGCCATCGGCGATGTGCGTCTGGAAGCGCGGATATGGCTGGAGGCAGACGCCAACACCACCTATCTCGCCTGGCGCCTGCTGTCCGAACATGCTGACGGCGACCACCCGCGCCTCGCGGTGCGGCTGCTGGTCAATGCTCGCAATCATCACGGCCAAACCGCCGCAGGCGATTTCGATCCGGCGATTGAAGCCAGTGAGCGTGAACTGAGCGTGGCCCTGCCCCAGGGCGCACCCCTGCGTTTCCGCACTCGCTGCGGCCGCTTTCAGGCGGACAAGACCTGGATCGAGCGCTTCGATCTGCCGATAGAGCGGGCGCGCGGCCTGCCCGATCAGGACAACCATCTGTGCGTGGGTGAGGTGGATATGCCGCTTTATCCCGGCGAATGGGTGGGCTTCGTTGCCTCCCTGGAACCTGACCCCTCGCCCTACTTTGGCGAAGCCCTGCGCCGCCGGCAGCATCGGGACGCCAGTTTGTTGCGCCTGGCCAAGGTACAGAATACTTATCTTGCGGAGGCCCCGGCCTGGATCGATCAACTGGTGCTGGCCACCTGCGCTTTCCTGATCGAGCGGCCCATGCCGTATGGCGCACGCGGCGCCTCGGTCATTGCTGGCTACCCTTGGTTCGGCGACTGGGGCCGCGACACTTTCGTCGCCCTGGCCGGCCTGACGCTCCCCACGCATCGCCATGACGAGGCGCGTCGGATACTGGAAAGCTGGGCGGCTTACCTCGATGCCGGGCTGCTGCCCAACCACTTCCCCGAAGACGGCGCGCTGCCCGAATACAACTCGGCCGATGCCGCGCTCTGGTACATCGAGGCCTGGCGCGCCTACATCGAGGCCAGCCATGACCTCGCCGCCCTCAAACGCCACTATCAAACCCTGCGCGGCATCGTCGATTTCCACGTTCGCGGCACGCGCCACGGCATCGTCCTGGACCCGCTTGATGGCCTGCTCCAGGCCGGCGCGGCGGATAGCCAACTCACCTGGATGGATGCACGGGTCGACGGCCGCCCGGCCACGCCGCGCAAGGGCAAACCGGTGGAAATCAACGCGCTCTGGTTCAACGCCCTCATTAGCCTGGCGGATTTCGCCCGCCTGCTGAATGAAGATGCGAAACCCTTCGCCACCCTGGCCGAGCAGGCGAGACAGGGTTTCAGGCGCTTCGTGCGCGCCGACGGTGCGGGTCTGTACGACGTATTGGACGGCCCGGCGGGCATGGATGCCAGCGTGCGCCCCAACCAGATTCTGGCGGTATCGCTGCCTCACTCTCCCCTCGATGCCGAAGACCAGGCCGCCGTGGCGCGCGTGGTGGGCGCCCGCCTTCTTACCTCCTACGGCCTGCGTACCCTGGATCCTTTGGACCCCGCCTACCGGTCCCGCTACGAGGGCGATGTGCCGAGCCGCGATGCGGCCTACCATCAGGGCCCGGCCTGGGCCTGGCTGTTACCGCAGTACGCACTGGCCGTGCATTCCGTCACCGGCGATGCGGCGGCAGCGCAATCCCTGCTGGAACCCCTGGCCGACCATCTGGCCGACGCCGGCTTGGGCACCATCAGCGAACTGTTCGACGCCGAGCCGCCGCATACCCCGCGCGGCGCGCCGGCACAGGCCTGGTCGGTGGCCTGTACGCTGGACGCCTGGTGTCGGCTGGAGGAAGCCAAACGACAGACAAAAGGAAATCACCATGGATGAGGCATCGAACAACCCCGAGCGCGCCCGCCTGGAGGCCCAGCGCGAGGGCCGCGAGAACTGGCGGCTGTGGGGGCCATACCTTTCCGAGCGGGCCTGGGGTACGGTGCGCGAGGACTACTCTGCCTCCGGCACGGCCTGGGAATACTTCAGCCACGACCAGGCGACCAGCCGCGCCTTCCGCTGGGGTGAGGACGGTATCGCCGGTATTTGCGACGAGGAGCAGCGCCTGATCTTCGCCCTGGCGCTATGGAACGGCCGCGACCCCATTCTCAAGGAACGCCTGTTCGGCCTTACCGGCAACCAGGGCAACCATGGCGAAGACGTCAAGGAATGTTATTTCCATCTGGACGCCACGCCCTCCCATAGCTGGCTGCGCTACCTGTACAAATATCCGCAGCGGGCCTTTCCCTACGACTGGCTGTTGCAGGAAAACGCCCGCCGTAGCCGCGCCGATCCGCCCGTCTCGCTGCATGATTCCGACGCCTTTCAGGACGACCGCTACTGGGATGTGGAGGTGCGCTACGCCAAGGCCGGCCCGGAACAGATTCTGATCCGCCTGTTCGCCGCCAACCGGGGGCCGGAAGCGGCCACCATCTGGCTGCTGCCGGCGCTGTGGTTTCGCAACACCTGGAACTGGGGCGAACCAACCGAAAAGCCCGTGCTGCGTGAAATTCCACCGCCGAAAGGCGCGGTCTGGGCGCTGGAGGCGGAGCATCCGACGCTGGGCACCTATTACCTCTATGGCCGCCGCCAGGCCGAGCTGCTGTTCACCGACAACGAGACCAATACCGAAAAGCTCTGGGGCCAGGCCAACGCCAGCCCCTATGTGAAGGACGCCTTTCACCGCCACCTGATTCACGGTGAGATGGATGCGATCAACCCGGAACACACCGGCAGCAAGTTCGCCGCCAGCCACAAGCTGACCGTGGCCGCCGGCGAAACCGCCATGACCGGCATGGTGCTGTCGCAGCAGCTGCTGGCCGAGCCGTTCGCCCATTGGGAGGCCACCTTCGCCCAGCGCCAGTCGGAGGCCACGGTGTTCTACGATGAACTGCTGCCCAACGCCAACACCGAGGACCACCGCATCCTGCGCCAGGCCCTGGCCGGCATGATCTGGAGCAAACAGTTCTATCACTACGACGTGGCGCGCTGGCTGGACGGCGATGGCCATCCGCCGCCGGAGGCCCGTAAGCACGGCCGTAACCACCGCTGGCGGCATTTCAAGGTCAAGGCGGTGATCGCCATGCCCGACAAGTGGGAATACCCCTGGTTCGCCGCCTGGGACCTGGCCTTCCATGCCTCGGCCCTGGCCCTGGTCGACATCGATTTCGCCAAGGGCCAGATCGAGCTGCTGCTGAAGGAAAACGCCCTGCACCCCAACGGCCTGATTCCGGCCTACGAATGGGCCTTCGGCGACGCCAACCCACCCATCCACGCCGCCGCCGCGCTCAAGGCCTACCGCGCCGAGCGGGTACAGTGCGGGCGCGAGGACCGCAGCTTCTTGAAGCGCGTCCTGCACAAACTGCTGATGAACAATGCCTGGTGGATCAACCGCAAGGATAGCGACGGCCACGACGTGTTCGAGGGCGGTTTCATGGGCCTGGACAACATCTCGGTATTCGACCGCTCGCAACCGCTGCCGCCCGGCTATGCCCTGAAGCAGGCCGACGCCACTGGCTGGATGGCCATGTTCGCCCTCAACCTCACCCTGATCGCCCTGGAAATCACGGTGGAAGACCCGGCCTACGAGGACATCGCCATCCAGTGCTACACGCAGTTTCTCAATATCGCCGCCGGCATATCAGGCAATGGCGACGGCGGACTGTCGCTGTGGGACGAAGCGGACGGCTTCTACAAGGACCTGCTGGTCGGCCCGGACGGCGAGCAGCGCCGCATCGATGTGTTCTCCTGGGTGGGCATCATTCCCCTGTTCGCCTGCGAGGTGGTGGATAAGCGCCTGATCCAGGCAGCGCCCCGCTTCGCCGCCACGCTCAAGGCGCATGGCGGTGGCGGCTTCGACGGCCATGTGGTGTGCGCCTGCCCGATGCACGAGAACGAACGCGGCGAGCACATCCTGTCCCTGGCCGACCCGGACAAGCTGGCGCGCGTGCTCGCCCGCGTGCTGGACGAAGGCCAGTTTCTGTCCCGCTACGGCGTGCGCAGCGTCTCGAAGCTACACGCCCGCTGGCAGGACCTGGGCGAGCTGCCCGGCATCGGCCGGGCGCGCATGGAGTATCAGCCGGGCGAATCCGCCAGCGGTCTGTTCGGCGGCAACTCCAACTGGCGCGGCCCGATCTGGCTGCCCACCAACTACCTGCTGATTCAGGCCATCGAGAAATACCACCGCTACCTGGGCGCCAGCTTCACCGTCGCCGCGCCCTGCCTGGGCGGTCAGGCCATCAGCCTGAAGGAGGTCGCCAACCTGCTTGCCGAACGGCTGGTGGACATCTTCCGTCGCAGCGAGGACGGCCTGATCCCGGCCTATCCCCCGGACTCGCCACTGCAACACGATCCGCATTGGCGCGACCTGCACCTGTTCCACGAATACTTCCACGGCGAGACCGGCCATGGCCTGGGCGCGGCCCATCAAACCGGCTGGACCGCCCTGATCGCCAACCTGGTGTTCCGCCGCTACCGGGAGGACATCCCCGAGTATTGGAAAACCCGCCGCACTTCGCCCGCAACGACCGAAGGAGAAAAACCATGAAACGCCAGATTGCCTGCCTGTTGTTATGTCTCATACCCATCGCCTCGCCGGCCGGCGACGGTCTGGTCGAGCGCACCAGTCCCTACCCGGTGGCGGAAACCCTGGATCGCATGGAGACGCTGTTGAAGGCCAAGGGTGTCAAGGTCTTCGCCCGCATCGACCACGCGGCGGAAGCGCAAGGCGCGGGGCTGACGCTACGACCTGCTCAACTGCTGATCTTCGGCAATCCCAAGGCCGGCACGCCACTGATGCAGGCTGCACCCAGCACCCAGCATCGGCCTGGACCTGCCCATGAAGGCGCTGGCTTGGCAGAACGCGCAAGGCCAGACGCATGTCACCTGGAACAGTCCTGAATTCCTGATCCAGCGCCATGGACTGGATGCCGCTTACGCCAAGAACCTGGTGGCCGTCAGCGGCTTGATCGAGGCCACGCTCAGATAGCGTTAGCAGCAACAGCCCGCCGCTTCGACCTTGCCGGCGTCGAACGGCAGGCCGCCACCGCAGCCGGCGAAGATTCCGTAATGCCGGCTGAAGTCGCCGATGAACTCGAAGTGCGGCCGGAAACGGGTCTCGCGCAGCATGCGCCAGGTATTGCCGCATACCGGGAACACCCGCCCAGCCTCGATGGCGTGGTGCTTGTCCAGGATGAAATGCCGTTCATGGCCGACGATGCCACCGTGGTAAATCACCGCCTGGCCGTAGTCCTCGCAATCCGGCTCCAGGCGCTCAAGCTTGAACAGGCGGTAGGTGGCGGAATGGAAACCGATGCCTTCGGTGAGCGCCGCCAGCACCGGGTCGGTGATGGCGATGGGCCGGTCTTCCACTAGGCGCGGGTCGGTAAAATCCGCGCGCCGCGCCAGATGCTGGAAGTCGTTCCAGTACAGCGCGCCGCCCAGGCACTCGCCGTAGAGCACCGGGTCGTTGCGCAATTTGGCCGGCACGCGGCGGTCCGCGTAGACGTCGGAGAAGTAAAACTCACCACCGGGTTTGAGCAGGCGCTGCACCTGGCGCAGCACGGCATCCTTGTCGGGCGAGAGATTGACCACGCAGTTGGACACCACCACGTCGAAGCTGGCGTCTTCCAGGCCCAGTTGCTCCAGGTGCTCGATGTAACCGAGGCGGAATTCGACGTTGTCGCGCGCAAATCCGAAGGCTTCACGGTGATAGGCGCGGTGCCTGGCTGCCACCTCAAGTTGCTCTTCGGTCATATCCACGCCGACAACTTGGCCCGCTGCGCCCGCCATTTGCGCCAGGGCATAGACATCGCGCCCCGAGCCGCAACCCAGGTCGAGCACGCGGCAGCCCGCCAGCAGCGGTGGACTAACCAGGCCACAGCCGTAATAGCGCGACATCACTTCCGGGTGGATGCGGGCCAGCAGGGGCTTGAGCCATTTCGGCATCGCGCTGGCGTCGCAGCAGGCGGAGGTGCGCAGGTCTGCCGTGGTTTGGAGTTGGCGGCCGTAATAGTCTTTGACGAGGTCATGCATGGCGGTCTCCTTGCGATTTGTGAGAGAAGCAAATGGGGAAATATCGGGCGATGATCAGGATCGGGCGTGGCTTCATCTCATGCCCCCAGGCCACGAAACACCCCGTACAACCCCGCGCCCAGGGCCAGGCCCAGGGGCAAGGTGGCGATCCAGGCCAGCAGGATGTGGCTTATGGTGTGCCAGTTGTGTTTGCCGTTCACCGCGCCGATACCGAAGATCGCGCTGGTGGAGACATGGGTGGTGGAAACCGGCAGCCCCAGGTGGGAGGCGCCCAGCACCAGTCCCGCCGTGACCAGATTGGCGGTGAGGCCTTGGCCATGATTGAGGTCGGTGATGCGCCGGCTCAGGGTTTCCGCCACCCGGCGGCTCTGGATCAGCCCGCCCGCCGCCATCGCCAGGGCGATGAGGGCGATGGCCCACACGGGCTGGGCCTGCCCGCCGAGGGCGGTGGCGGCCAGCAGCAGGGCGGCAATCTTGGGCGTGTCGTTGACGGCACGGGCGAAGCAGACGCTGCCGGCGCTGAGGACATGCAGGGCGTTCACCGCCGTATGCGCGTCCACGCCGATGAAGCGGCCGCCGTAGCGCGTCGCGCAGCCAGACAGGTCGCCCACCGCCACGGAAAGTCCGGGGGCAGGCATGGACAATGCGGCAGCCGATACGCCCGCAGGCAATGCCGAGGCAGGCGTTTCACCCACGCACAGGCAACTCGTCTCACGAATGCCAAGCCGCAGACGCAACCGGTGCAGGGCCGGATACAACAGCAGGATCAGGCCGATAGCCAGCAGTGGGCTCAACAGCAGGGGCTGGGCAAAATTGTTGGCCAGCGTCGCCCAGTTCACGCCACCGCTATCCACCACCAGCGCCGCGCCCACCAGCGCCCCGGTGAGGGCATGGGTGGTGGAGGTGGGCATGCCCAGCCAGGTGGCCAGCAGCACCGTGGTGCCCGCGCCGATGCCGATGGCCGCCAGCATGGCGTCGTTCAATGTGCCGGCGGGGATCAGGCCGTTGCCGCTGAAGGTTTGCACCAGCGACTGGGCGAGCCATACCGATACCAGACTGCCCGCCAGGGTGGCGACGGTGGCCCAGGCCAGCGCCGCCCGGTAGCTCAAGGTGCCGCTGCCGTAGAGGGTGGACACACCCTTGAAGTTGTCATTGGCGCCGTTGCTCCACGCCAGCCAGAGCGCGCCGAGCAAGACCGGCAAGAGGGTCCAGGTGATCATGATTTGTCTCCTTGCGTATGGAAAAGCGTTTCCAGGCCCAGATGCTCCGGCAAGTGGGCGAGGTCGGCCGGCTCGTCGATGTCCGCCAGGGTTTCGCCCACCCATACGCACCATTCCAGGGCTTGCATGCGCACCAGCGTCAGTTCGGCCACTGCGGGCGTGCTCCAGGGCATGTCCGTGAACAGGCTGGGATGGAACGCGCGCAGGCCCAGCAACGGATAGCCGCCATCCAGGGCGGGGTGGATCACAGCGTCATGGCAATCCAGCGCTGCCGCCGCTTCGCGCAGGTGTCGAGCGGACAGGGCGGGACAATCGCTGCCGATCAGCAGCACGCGCCCATCGTGATCAAGATGCCGCAGCGCGGCTCGGGCCATGCGCGCGCCCAGGTCACCCTCGCCCTGGTCGCTGTGCGCCACGCCGGGCGGCAGGGTGAAGCCGGCCCAGTCCGGGGCTGACAGGGCCGGGCTGGCGCACAACTCCACCGGGCCAATGTCGGCTTCCAGCGCCTGTTCGAGGGCGTGATCCAGCATGCGCCGGGCCAGATCCGCCGCACCCGCAGTACCCAGCGCCGGAATGAGCCGGGTCTTGACCCGGCCGGGAACGGGCGCCTTGGCGAACACCAGGGTGCGGGTGGGGTTCATTTGGCCGCCGGAGCGTGATAGCGGGTAGCCAGCCGAGTGGCCGGCACGCCGCGCCAATAGTCGAAGCGCAGCCGCCACATGAGCAGAATGGTGCGCCACACGCCGTTCACCTCCCAACGCCGGCCCGAGGTGACGACGCGCTCGCGCGGGCAGGCGGGCGGGCCGAGTTTGTTCAGGCGCTTCGACAGCTCGATGTCTTCCATCAACGACTGCTCGGGGTAGCCGCCGACGGCGGCGAAGGCGGTGCGGCTGATAAAGAGAGTCTGGTCGCCGGTGGCAATGCCGGTCAGACGCGAGCGCAGGTTCATGCCCGCGGCCACCATCCGCAGCATCCACGCGCGGCCTTCGATATCGACATCGAAGCGGCCCCACAGCCTGTGCCGCAAGGCCGAACGAATGACGGCGACGGCCTGTTCCGGCAGGCGCGTGTCGGCGTGCAGGAAGACCAGCACGTCACCGCGCGCCACGGCCGCGCCGGCATTCATCTGCCGCGCCCGTCCGCGCGGGGCGGCCAGGATGCGGTCGGCCAACGGCTCGGCCCGCGCGACCGTGGCGTCCGTGCTGCCGCCATCGACGACGATCACCTCATGGCCGCCGGCGCGCAGGGCTTGCAGACGCGCCAGCGTGGCGACGATGGTGTCCGCCTCGTTCAGGGCGGGAATGACGATGGACAGCCAGGGGGTCATGGTTCGTCGCTCCGCATGGTTGCGAGCGCAATGTCGGCGCGGCCATGGCGCACGCGCACCCAGATTTTCATCAGCACGAACAGGGCTAATAACGTGGCGGCAAAGACCAGCAGGCCATTATGGGCGGATTCCATCTGTCCGATGAGTCCCCTGATGCGCTGCGTGAACAACGCCCCCAAGCTGACGAACACGCTGGCCCAAAGCAGCGCGCCGATGCCGTCGTAGAGCAGGAATTGCCGCAGCGGCATACCGGAGATGCCGACGACGGGCGCGGCGAAGGTGCGAAAACCGGGGATGAAGCGGGCCAGGATCAAGCTGCGCGGGCCCAACCGCGTCAGCATCGTCTCGGTGCGCGACAGGCAGGCGGCGGAGCCGAAACTGAAATGGCAATAAACGTGAATTAGCCGCCTGGCGCCCAAGCGGCCTATGCCGTACCACAAGCCATCGCTGCATAGTGCGGCGACGGCGCCGACCAGGACGGTCGGCAGCCACGCCAACGTGCCATCGGCCACCAGGCTGCCGGAGAGCAGCAGGGTGATTTCACTCGCCATGGGAATGCCGGCGTTGTCCAACATCACCCCGGCAAATACCGCGCCATAGCCATAGCGGGTGAACAGCATGAAGAGGGTGTTGGCGATGTCGTTCATGAGCCGCCTTTAGTGGCGGGGCGCAAGCTGGCCGCATTCAAACGCCAGTCGTAATCGAGAAAGTCGATCTCGATGCGGCCAGCGCGCAGCGCGCGATGTTGGTCTTGCGCCAGGCGCAGCGCTTCGCCCTGGCTGGCCAGGAAGGCGTTCAGCCCACCGGCGTGAGTGAAATCGTCGCCATACCACTTGAAGAGGCTGGAGAGCTTGAGTTTGCCGCCCTCCAGCCGGTTGCGGCTGCGGTCGGACAGGAACCGCCGGGCCGCGTCCGCCAACTGGGCATCGAGCCGCGCCGCCGTATAGGCCTCCGGGCGCAGGGCCGGACAGCCGATGCTGGCGCAGTTGACGGCGAAGTGGATGCGCGGCTCGTCGTAGACGCCCTTGGCGCGGATCAGCCCGTGCTCGATGTCGTCAAGCGAGCGGGTCGCGCCCAGCAACGGGATGAAGGCCTTTTTCCAGGAGCTGCGGAACAGCGATCCCAACTCCTTGATGGACTTCACGTCGGGCCAGGCGGTCAGGATCAGTTCCACCGTCCAGGCGTTGTAGGCGTTGATCAGGAAGGCAAGCCGCTCCGGTTCCGGCCAGCGGCTGAATTCCTGGTTGCGCACCGTCGCCAGGCCGTAGAGGTAGCCTTTCAGCGTGGCCCGCTCGCCCGCCATGCCGGCGTAGTCCACCTCGGTCGCCACGCCATTGCGGATGGGCTGGACATGGCGCTTGAGCAGGCCGTCCCAGACGCCGTGGCCATAAGCCTGGGCGAGGTTCGTCCAGAGCAGACACAGCAGGGTGAGCAGCAAGCGTTTCATTTTCTTCTCCAGGCGTGAAAGCGTTCCAGCCAGGCCAGCGCGGCCTGCGGCGCGTGGGCGCGCTTCCATTCGCCGGCGGCGTACTTGGCCGCTTCGCTCCAGGTCGGATAGGGATGAATGGTGCCCAGGATATTGTTCAACCCGAGGCCGTGCTTCATCGCCAGGGTGAACTCGGCCAGCAGCTCTCCGGCGTGTTCGCCGACGATGGCCACGCCCAGGATGGTGTCCTTGCCGGGCGGGGTGAGCACCTTGACGAAGCCGTGGGCGGCGCTTTCGGTGATGGCGCGATCGAGGTCGGCGAGGTCGTAGCGGGTGACCTCGTAAGCGATGCCGCGGGCTTTGGCTTCCATCTCGGACAGCCCCACCCGCGCCACTTCCGGGCTGGTGAAGGTGACCCAGGGGATGACCCGGTAGTCGGCCTTGAAGCGTTTGAAACCAGCGAACAGGGCGTTGACCGCCGCGTACCAGGCCTGATGCGCGGCGGTGTGGGTGAACTGGTAGGGGCCGGCCACGTCGCCGCAGGCGGTGATGTTGGGATAGCGGGTTTGCAGGTAGTCGTTGACCTCGACGGTACCGGCGCGGGTGACGGGGATGTCCAGTTCCTCCAGGCCGAAGCCGGTGACCCGCGCCTTGCGGCCGGTGGCGCAGAGCAGCACATCGAATGGCAGCGCCTCTTCGACCTTGCCCTGGCGGACGATCAGCCTTTGTTCGCCATCGACCCCCTCGCAGCGCACGGTGTCGGTGTTCTTCATGAGGCGCACACCGTCGGCGGCGAGGCCCGCCTCCACCAGCGTGACGGCATCGGCATCTTCCTTGCCCATGATGCCGGAGCGCGCCACCTGGGTAACCTGGCAGCCGATGCCGGCGAAGGCCTGCGCCAGTTCGCAGCCAATCGGCCCGCCGCCCAGTACCACCAGACGTTCGGGTTTTTCGGTCAGCGACCAGATGGTGTCCGAGGTGACATGGCGCACCGAGTCGATGCCGGGGATGTTCGGGATGACCGGGGTCGCGCCGGTGGCGATGA
>Ga0210037_1001087_pt1 | contig 17631 bp, 13 predicted proteins | sample CryGey08umfilter_3_FD_185451 | JGI IMG/M metagenome (GOLD analysis project Ga0210037, IMG submission 185451) | Groundwater microbial communities from aquifer in Utah, USA - Crystal Geyser 4/9/14 0.8 um filter (SPAdes) (version 3) | ecosystem: Environmental > Aquatic > Deep subsurface >...
GCAAGGCTAACCATTATCTGTATTGCTCATAACTTAAAACGAGCAGTCAACATTCAAAGGTCTTATTCATAAGGCCTAGGGGTTAGTGTGTCCAAAATCTGGAAAACACCAACAAAAATCAACTAAAAGCTCAAATATTCAGCTAAAAAGGAGCCAAATGCGAGATTAACTTCAAAAAAATGACGATTTTCAAAATCGGTCAAGTTTTGGGGTGGTCTTGCAAAGGTCTCTACTAATGTTTTGTGAGGTACTGTCGTAATATGTTGAAAAAAATATCTATCCCATTGTTGGTCATTGGACTTAGCTCTTGTGCTTCAATGCCTAAAGAAAATATTCATAAGCCCCAATCTGAAAACTCAGCAGAGACAAGTAATGTTAATGAGAGTCCTTCTTTAAAAGCAGAAAATAGTGGTAAGGTTTACTTGAAGAGAAAGGTTGCTATTAGCCGTTTTACGAATGAAACGACCTATGGTCAGAGTTTTTTAGTAGATGGTTCAAACAATAGAATTGGGAAGCAAGCCATGGATATCATGTCTTCCAAGTTGTTTGAAACAGGCAAGTTCATAATGATTGAGCGAGCAGACTTAGACAAGATCGAAAAGGAATTGGAAATCTCTGGCAGTACGGGGCTAAAGAACTCGGCGGACTTTATTATTTTGGGATCAATTACTGAATTTGGTCGTAAAACGACGAGTGATGTAGGTGTTTTTAGTCGAACGAAGCGACAAGAAGCTCATGCTTCGGTAAATATCAGGCTGGTAGACGTGTCAACGGGACAAATCATTTATACCGAAGAAGGTTCTGGTAAAGCGTATTCAGATGCTGGAACAACTTTTGGCGTTGGTGATAAGGCAGGGTACGACACATCGCTGAATGATAAAGCGATCACTGCTGCAATTACGAATTTAGCTTCCAACCTAATTGAAAACATGCTTGGTAAGCCATGGAGATCTTATATCCTGGGCTATGAGGATGGAAATGTCATTATCTCTGGTGGAGAGTCTCAGAACATCCTTCCTGGTACAAAGCTAAATGTAATGAAGAAGGGTAAAAAGGTTAAAAATCCTCAAACTAACATGGAAATCGTACTGCCAGGCAAAAAGATTGGGAGTATAGAAGTTATTAAAAATATAGATGGTTCAGCTGAAAATGAAGTTTCTTTTGCAACTATTGTAGATGGAGAGCTTTCAGGTTTTTTAAGTCAGCAAGATTTTAGTGAAATTTATATTGAAGCAGGAGATTCAACACTATGATTTTTAGAGCTATAGCCATAATGCTAGCGGTTTCATTTATTTCGGGTTGCGGTAGTTATGAAACGAAAAGCGTAATAGAAGAGCAAAAGTCGTATCTTTCTTTTTCTGATTCGTTAAAAGACGCTGACTATAAAGTGAATAATTCAGGGTGGTATAAGATAGAAAAGACGGGTGTTGATGAGATTTATCAAATTCAGACAGGCAAAATACACTTGCAGGTAAGAAAGAATGGAAAAATCATTATTAATCGAGAACTATTGGTCAGCAATGGTGCTGTAAGAAATATTGAAGGACCTTGAATATGAGAAACAAGTTACTTGTACTATCTGCGGTAGTAACCGCATTGATACTTTCTGGTTGTGCGACAAATGATAAATTGTATGATTATGGCGACTATACTGAAACTTATTATGATTTAAAGAAAGAGCCAACTGAAGAAAATATCGTTGAGTGGAAAGAAGAACTTGAAAGTATAAGAAATGATTCTCAGGATGACAAAAAAAGAGTCCCTCCTGGTATCAGTGCAAACTTGGGTTACTTAAGTTTGCAACAACAAAATTATGCAAAAGCTATCGAGTATTTCAGTTATGAAAAATCAATCTATCCAGAATCAACAGCATTTATGAATAGGTTAATTCAGAAGGCAGAGAAACTTCAATCACAAGGGAAAAAATAATGAGCATGAGATATCCAATATCATTACTATTAATTTCGTTTTTCTTTCTAAGTGGTTGTTCGACCAATGCTGTGAAGGAAACTAAAGGAAAAGCCTTTCATGGAATGTATGAAGAAAAACCTAAATCATTGTTGGTCTTGCCTCCAATCAATGAATCAACAGATGCAGATGCAAAGCTGTATTACTCAACCACAGTTGAGGTTCCTTTTGCTCAGCATGGGTTTTATGTCTTTCCCGAAAAAATCACTTCTGATGTTTTGAAGCAGGAAGGAATTTATGATGCTGAGTTGTTAATAAATCTTCCACTAAATAAATTTAAAGATTTTTTTGGTGCCGATGCTGTACTGTTCACAACTATAAAAAGATGGGATTTACAGTACACTGTTTTGACATCTAAGCTTACGGTAGAACTTGAAGCTGCAATTAAGTCAACCTCAACGAATCAGATCTTATGGAAATATGGCGGTATTATTGAACAAAATTTGACGTCTTCAGATGGAGGATTGGTGGCGAACTTAATATCGACAGCAATTAGTTCAGCACTAGCAGATTACACTGAATATGCTCAAAGACTAAACTATAGGATTGTTTCTACATCTCCTGTTGGTCCGTATCATCCTGTTTATATGAAAGACCAGGAGCAGATAGTCATTATTCCAGCTAAATAGCATTAGCTATAAATTAAGCCCTAGTTAATAGGGTTTATTATTTGTAACTATTCACCCCCCCACGACTAATCAACCTGATGAAGGGCGATGTCATCCGTCATAAAAGCTAACGGCTCCCCTTTAAAAAGCGATGCCATGGCCTGTGAGCCACTGACACCTTGTTTACGTGCCGTTGATAAATAACTGCGAACACGACAGAAGATATGCGCCCCATCCATTGAGCGAAAGCAGCCGGATATTTTCTGCTGCACCTTAAGCATTCGAATATCGCGTTCCCCTTGGTTATTGGTAAATGGCACACTGGGGTCTTCTAAAAACCTAAGCGCATCGTCTTCAAAGTTTCTGAGCCTTTCAAGCAGATTTCGTGCGCTTGAGCGTTTTAACCTACCGCGTTTACCCTCTCGTTGTGTTTCATCAGGTGGCGGACATTCAATATCTGCCTGCTTCAAACAGTCTCTATAGGCTTCTCGCCATCCTAGAGCTTGCTCGGGTGTGAGTGAACCCCCCGAGTGCTTAACGGCCTCATTCATCTTGCACAGCAAAAGGTGCATACGCTGTGCCCAGACCTGCTTATCCTGTTCCCAAGCTCGGGTTAGTTCACGCAAGTGATGCGCATTACACAAAGCATGACGGCACTGGGTATAGTGATAATAAGGTTTCCAATGATCATGGCACAAAATGCCCTTAAAACTAGCCAAGATGGCGATTTCATCCATCGCCTCATGACCCCGCTTGGTGTGAGGCGCCAGCCATGTCAGCGAAGCATTCGAGGCACAATGCAGCCAATGACGCTTTCCTGCGATATTGATACCTGTTTCATCAGCATGGATGCAGTGTGATTGACTTAAACGCTGCTTGACCCAGGCTTCAAAAGGTTCGGCTTGTTCAAAGGCCTCTTGATTAAAGTTAAACAGCGAACCAACACTCAAGGGAATGCACAACTGATCTTCAAAGTACTCACGCACACGCTCATAGGGTAATAACTGATAGAGTGACAAGTAAACGGCATGTGCCTTTAATACTGGCCCGTATTGAACAGAGGATCGAACATTCTGTGGAAAAGGGGCTGTAAAACGCGTGCCTTGTTCATTCTCAACAATTTCGGCACGGTACTCTGTAACCAAACGACGAATATCGATATCAAATACTTGGCGGCTTTCATAACCTTTGAAGGTGTAGGTATGACCTTTGGGCAAGGTGTGATGTTCAATCTTCACCACCTTAATCTCATCCGGATCCGCCACAGGCGTCAATGTCTTGCCGATGCGCCCTTGTTGACCACCGGCTTTGCGTTCACTTTTGGCGCGTGATTTTTTAACACGATTAGGGTCTTGAGAAGGCGGTTTACTGCTATTACGACTATTGGTATTAACACGACCCATCAGAATTGGAATGATCAGCAAAAGCAGATTGATCGCTGCACGCAGTGAAGGTGAAACAGCTTTGTCTTCTTTGAGCAGTTGCTTAATGTTTTCTAGGGTGGCGTCGATATCAATATCGCTTATCTTCATGAGAAAGACCTGTGTTATGTGTTGGGTCTATTATCTCATGGCTTTTTTAGGGCAAAATTTTTGCTCTGATAGGCGTTTTGAGCCACTTTATTTTTTTGTCCTTTGAGGGGAAGGTTATGTGAAATATCTTGCCATCACTAGACTTAGAACAGGGTTAGTAAACGTTTATGGAGATGAATAGTGAAGCTGTTGTATTTTGGGGTTTTAGACCCAAAAACCTGTCAAGTACTTTTTTCATTTATTTTAGGGGTGAATAGTTACAAATTATATTTGTCAAAAATCATTGCCACAGGCTGCTTTTAGTAAACAACTTCCAACTGCCAACCTTCTGCCCTTAACGCTTCTAGAAGTTCATCATCTGGAACAAAGACGTTGTTTGCTTCGGATTTCAATTGCACCTTTGCCTGAGAATTTTGATAATCAACCACCAAAGGTAACCCTTGTTCAGCTCGATAAGCCGATAACACAGTCGCAACTGCGTGAATTTGCTCTATTGAAATGGATTGATCACTATAAAGCTTGATGGCTCTGGCTTTCTCAATTCGAGCCTCCGCCAAAGATACCAGTTGTTCAGCATCAAACTTGATGCCACCATTGAAAGTATCTTCTGCCACTTCGCCATAAACCAATACCACGGAATCCGGCACTAACAAGTCCCGACTGGATTCAAACACCGCCGCACGCAGCACCACATCCAGTCGTGCTGTTCGATCGTCAATCGCCAAAAATCCCATCCGATTGCCACTTTTGGTCACTTTACTTCGCGCCTCAACGATTAAGCCTGCCACCCATTTTTTTTGCCACTTCTCCGGGCGTAACGCGGAAAGTTTTTGATCCACCATTTTGTCTAATTCTTGGCGATAGATTTCAATGGGGTGTCCGGTCATATAAAGTCCTAACACGTCCTTTTCTGCTTTTAATCGTTGCTTTTCAGACAGTTCGGGCACCGCCACTAATTCAGCACGGTTTTCTTCGACAAAGGTACTGACATCACCAAATAAATCCGCTTGCCCGGCTTCTTCATTTTTATGCTGTTGTTCAGCTTTTTGTAAGGCTAAACCAACCGTGTGTAACATGGCATTACGGTTATCATGCAAACAATCCATGGCGCCGGCAACAATCAAAGCTTCAATCACCCGCTTATTGACTTTTCGAGTCACTCTTAAACAAAAATCGAATAAATCCTGATAATGGCCATGTTGATTTCGCTCCTCAATAATGCCGTGTAAGGCCGATTCCCCTACGCCTTTAATCGCCCCCAAACCATAACGAACCTTGCGCTCACCCCGAATGGCTTTAAAATGGATTTCACCTTCATTGATACTGGGTTTGGCAACACCAATCCCCATCGCATGGCACTCATTGACCATGTGGACCACTTTATCAGTGGTATCCATATCAGAAGAAATTTGTGCCGCCATAAACTCAGCAGGAAAATGGGTTTTCAACCAAGCGGACTGATAAGAAACCAATGCATAGGCGGCAGAATGGGATTTGTTAAAGCCATAACCGGCAAATTTTTCAACCAAATCAAATATTTTCATGGCTAAATCGCCATCTACATGATTATTGATTGCGCCCTCTTTAAAGATTGAGCGTTGTTTGGCCATTTCCTCAGGTTTCTTTTTCCCCATCGCTCGACGAAGCATATCTGCCCCACCCAGTGTATATCCGGCTAACACCTGAGCAATTTGCATCACTTGTTCTTGGTATAAAATAACCCCATAGGTCGGCTCTAATATTTCTTTTAATGAATCATGCTGATATTGGGCATCGGGATAAGAGACTTTTTCTTTACCGTGCTTACGGGCAATAAAATTATCAACCATTCCCGATTCCAGTGGTCCGGGTCGAAACAGTGCCACTAAGGCGATAATGTCTTCAAAACAGTCCGGGCGCAATCGGACAATCAGGTTTTGCATGCCTGACGATTCAAGCTGGAAAACCCCTGTGGTTTTACCCGTTTTAATCAAATCAAACGTACGCTCGTCATCCAGAGGAATCCGTTCAATTTCAATAAAGCCTTCATCACCCTTTTGTTTGCCTTCATTAATAAACTGTAATGCCCAATCAATAATGGTTAGGGTACGCAACCCCAAGAAGTCAAATTTCACCAGGCCTGCGGTTTCAACATCGTTTTTATCTAATTGTGTCACCACACTGGAACCATCCGGCTCGCATAATAGGGGACAAAAATGATCCAGTGGTTTGGGACCAATCACTACCCCACCGGCATGTTTACCGGTATTGCGGACGGTTCCTTCAAGCTGCTGAGCCAAATCCAACAATAACTTAACATCTTCATCTTCATCATATTTTTCTTGCAGTTGTGCTTCTTGCTCTAAAGCGCCTGCTAACTTAATCCCCAAATCGTTGGGAATCAGCTTTGCAATGGCATCAACCATGCCATAGCCATATCCGAGAACCCGCCCAACATCACGCACCACGGCTTTTGCCGCCATCGTGCCGAAAGTGACGATTTGGGAAACATGATCTTGGCCATATTGTTTGGAAACATAGTCAATCACCAGATCTCGACGCTCCATACAAAAATCCACATCGAAATCCGGCATCGACACCCTTTCAGGGTTGAGAAACCGCTCGAACAGCAAATCATATTGCAAGGGATCCAAATCGGTAATTTTTAAAACATAAGCAACCAAGGACCCGGCACCGGATCCTCGACCCGGCCCAACCGGAACCTGGTGATTTTTACCCCATTGAATAAAGTCTGCAACAATAAAGAAATACCCGGGAAAGCCCATTTGAATAATAATGTCTAACTCAAATTTTAAGCGTTCATCATAAGGTTGTCGGGTCTGTGCAAAGGCTTCCGGTGTCAGGTGACCATATAAAAATTGCAACCGTTCTTCCAAGCCTTTATGGGACGCCTCAATGAAATAACTTTCTATGGTATGCCCTTCCGGCACTGGAAAATCGGGTAAAAAGTAAGTTCCAAGCGTTAGTGTCACATTACAACGTTTAGCAATTTCAACTGTATTTTCAATGGCTTCTGGAAACTCTTCAAACAAGGCCACCATCTCATCGGTGGTTCTAAAGTACTGTTCTTCGGTATAGCGTTTTGGACGATTCGGATCCTCCAAAATAGTGCCATCATGAATACACACGCGCACTTCATGCGCTTCAAAATCGGTAGTTTTTTCAAAACGAACATCATTGGTAGCCACTACGGGTAGTTCGTACCTGTGAGCCAAATCAACTGCTGCAGCAATATAGACGGCGTCTTGAGATCGTCCATTGCGAACTAACTCTAAATAGAATCGATCAGGGAAATAGGTCATCCACCAGCTGGTTCTTTTCGCAGCCAAATTCAACTTTTCGGCCAGCAAGGCTTGACCAATATCGCCCGCCATTCCACCGGACAAAACAATCAACCCTTCATTCAGTTCTGCCAGCCAATCTTGCTGAATCAAAGCCTTCATGGCATTTTGCACCAACTTTTGATTTTGCAAATACGCACGTGAAATCAAACGGGATAAATTTAAATAGCCTTGATTGTTTTGGCATAAACAGGTGACTTTAAATACGGAGCCATCTGCCGATTCGATTAAACAGTCCGCACCAATAACCGGCTTAATGCCTTCTTGAATGGCCGCATTGTAGAATTTGATCAGGGCAAACATGTTCATTTCATCTGTAAAGGCTATGGCCGGCTGTCCTGAGGCTTTTGCTAGGGCAATGGCTGGTTTCACTTTTAAGGTGGAATCGACCACTGAGTATTCAGAATGGAGGTGAAGATGAACAAATTGAGACATATTTTTTGAATTCGCTTTAACTAAAAGTGTTTAATAGAGATCAAGGCATCTGCGCTAGCGTCAGCAAATGCATTATAATTGCTGTAACTTTTAATATAGAAACAAATAACCTATCCAGTAGAATTTTAATGAAGCGTTTGTCTCACCAACCTTTTTGGCTTGACCCCAATCCTGTGGCTTTTCCACCGACCTATTTGGCACTGACAGAGCCTGATGGATTACTGGCAGTGGGAGGTGATCTCACCCCTGAATGGTTATTAATGGCTTATCACAAGGGCATATTCCCTTGGTTTAATGAAGAAGACCCAATCCTATGGTGGACCCCCAATCCACGTTCAGTACTGTTTCTAGATAAACTCAAAGTACATCGAAGCCTCGTTAAAACCATTCGAAAACAACGGTTCAACGTGACTTTAGATATGGATTTCCTAGCCGTTATTCATCAATGTGCAACCACCCCCAGACGGGGACAAGACGGCACCTGGATCAGTGACCCTATGATTCAAGCTTATCACCAGCTTTATCAAAAAGGATACGCTCATTCTGTTGAAGTTTGGCAATCGGGTCATTTGGTCGGCGGCCTTTATGGCGTTGCCATTGGTAAAATGTTTTTTGGTGAATCTATGTTTGCTCACCAAACCGATGCATCGAAAATTGCCCTAATTGCTTTATGCCAACAACTCCAGGCCTGGGGATTTTTAATCATCGATACGCAAATTGAAACCGCCCACCTCAAATCATTAGGCGCAAAGCTCATTTCACGTGAACACTTTGAAACCCTATTGCATCAACAAACCCAACTGACGTTTCCACCTAGACATTGGCAAATGGAAGTTGATTGGCAAGCCCCTTTTCTTCCCGCTTAGACTCAATAAAAAAATAGTTTTTTAAAAGATTGATAAACCCATCCAGCATTGCTATAATCGCCGCTTAATTTTTACTAGGGCACTTAAAGTTTAAGTCTATGTCAAAACAAGATGTTATTGAATTCGATGGGGAAGTGATTGAAACTTTGCCCAATACTATGTTTAAAGTTCGCTTAGAAAATGGACATGAAATCTTAGCGCATATTTCCGGGCGCATGCGTAAAAACTATATCCGTATCCTTGCAGGCGATAAGGTCAAGGTTGAACTGACCCCTTACGACCTGACTAAAGGCAGAATCACCTATCGCGGTAAGTAAGCGCAGCTCACCTTGATAAAAAGCCCGCACTTATGCGGGTTTTTTATTTTAATGCTTCAAATGAAGTGAAGTAATACTGAAGTCAAAATTGCTTAAGATTGATTCGTCGTGGTTTTTAAAACCAACTCCTTGTCTTCAATATCAATCATCACCTTTCCACCTTTTTGCAAGTCACCAAACAATAGCCGCTCGGCTAATGGCTGTTTTATTTTTTCCTGCACTAAGCGAGACATGGGTCTAGCGCCCATAAGGGGATCATATCCTTGTTTCGCTAACCAATTCCTTGCAGACTGCGTTAATTCCAAACTAACATTTTTTTCTTCTAAGCTGGCTTCCAATGCATACACAAACTTATTCACCACTGAATTCATCACTTCGGGTGATAAACGCTCAAACTGCACCACAGCATCCAGACGATTTCGAAACTCGGGTGTAAAAACTCTTTTTAACTCTGCCTGAAAGTCCAAGGTATGATCTTGCTGAGAAAAGCCTATACTGTTTCGGCTTGCGGCTTCTGCCCCCACATTGGAGGTCATCATTAAAATCACATTTCTAAAATCCACTTTTCGACCATTATTGTCTGTCAAAGTACCGCTATCCATAACCTGCAATAACAGGTTAAACACATCCGGATGAGCCTTTTCAATTTCATCCAATAACACAACAGAATAAGGATGTTTATTCACCGCTTCGGTGAGCAGACCCCCTTGATCAAATCCGACATAACCCGGTGGTGCACCAATTAAACGGGAGACAGAATGCGCTTCCATATATTCCGACATATCATAGCGTAAACATTCAATGCCAAGATGCGCCGCTAATTGGCGGGTTAACTCTGTTTTACCCACCCCGGTTGGTCCAACAAACAAAAAAGCCCCCGTAGGACGACCTGGATCTTTTAGCCCAGACCTGGCCAATTTTATGGACGAAACCACTTTCTGAACAGCGGTATTTTGGCCAAAGACAACCCGCTTCAAACTGTCTTCCAAGGTCGCTAATTTATCTTTTTCTTTTTGAGTGATTTGCGATACCGGTATCCGTGCAATATCCGCAACAACCTGCTGAATTTCAGCGACTGAAATTTGTTTTCTGCGTTTTGACTTGGTTTTAAGCGCTTGCTTGGCTCCGGCTTCATCAATTACATCAATGGCTTTGTCCGGTAAATGGCGATCAGTGATAAACCGCGCCGATAAATCCACCGCCATTTTTAATGCCGGCAAGGTATATTTCACCTGATGATGATCTTCAAATTGAGATTTTAACCCTTTTAAGATTTCAAAAGTTTCCAGCACAGAAGGTTCTTTCACATCAATTTTTTGAAAGCGTCTTGCCAAAGCACGATCTTTTTCAAAAATCCCTCGATATTCTTCATAGGTAGTCGCACCGACGCACCGTAGTTTTCCTGAAGACAAAGCGGGTTTCATGAGATTAGAGGCATCCATTGCGCCACCTTGAACCGCCCCGGCACCAATAATGGTGTGAATCTCATCAATAAACAAAATAGCGTGGGGACGAGCCTCTAACGCCTTTATCAATGCCTTAAAACGTTTTTCAAAATCCCCTCTGTAGCGAGTACCTGCCAACAAAGCCCCCATATCCAAACTAAAGACTTCTGCTTCAAATAAACGCTCTGGCACGGATTTATAGACAATTTTTTGTGCTAACCCTTCAGCAACTGCCGTTTTACCAACGCCAGGCTCTCCTACCAATAATGGATTATTTTTACGTCGCCGACTCAACACTTCAAGCGTTCGCATTAACTCCCAATCTCGGCCGATAACAGGATCAATTTGACCTTTCTTGATAGCTTCATTCAAATTTACACTGTAACTTTGGATAGGGTCTTTTTGTTGTTCTGAGGCCTGTTCTTCTTCAATAGCAGCACCATCAGACGTTAAAAAATCTTCCTGCTGCTGAGCCGTCACCCCATGTGAAATATAACTTAAAACATCCACACGATGAACGCCGGCACTTTCTAATACATACACCGCATGAGAGTCTTGCTCGGAATAAAGTGACGCCAACACATGCAAACCGGTCACTTCCGAATAGCCATTAGACTGCACTAAATAAATGGCTCTTTCCACCACTCTTTGAAAAGCCATCGTAGGTAAGAGTTCTTCAACCTTGGAACCTTGTGATTCTGTATCAAGATAATGCTCTAATTCAGTCTCAATAATTTTAGGGTTAACCCCACAAGCCTCAACGGCATCGCGCACCATTGGCAAGCCCAACAGCTCTAATAACAAATGCTCTAAGGTGACATATTCATGCTCATACTCATTGGCGAGACTGAACGCATTGCTAAGCGTGAGTTGCATTTCTTTACTGAGCATTTAAACCACCTCCATTTCACATTGCAACGGGTGTTGATGCGTTCTTGAAAATTGATTCACCTGAGCTACTTTCATTTCTGCCACTTCTTTACTGTAAACGCCACAAATACCTTTTCCTTGTCTATGCACCGCTAACATAACAGCATTGGCTTTATCTTCACTCATCCCAAAAAAGCGCGACAAAACCTCTACCACAAAGTCCATCGGCGTAAAATCATCATTAAGCAACACCACTTGATAACGCTTGGGTGGTTTCAGCTGGGTTTTAACAACATCTAATAATAGATTATCGTCATCATCTTGATACGGCTGTTGCGCCATTATTTTTCCTTCATTCTAACCAACGGCTTGAAGCTTAAAGCATACGTAAGACTTTGTTAAGCGGCAATCAAACGTGCATATAAATGACCCGGCTCGTAAACGCCATCGCCTGGCAAACCCATATTACGAACTACGATATAGTTTTCGGGAGAGTAATCATCCGGAACGGTCACACGCATCCCACCAGCTGGCGATTGTAATTCCAACTGACTGCCTGCAACTAACAAGGTACTGGGCACTTCAATCGTTCCATAGATATCTGAACCTTGTAAACGCCAATTAATCGATTCTAGCTTCAAGTTAAATTTCACCAAATAATCGCCCGGCTCTCCGCCAAACAAACCATGGTAACCCTTTCCTTTTAAACGAAAGGTCTTATTCAAAAATGCTTCACGCGTAAACTTCATTTTAACTTTTAGACCGGGAATATAAAAATAACCCAACTTTAGTAGGCGAATGGCATAGCGTAAAGTCAACGGATAAGTAATGACTCGGTCTTTACCCCGAATGGGTTTTTGGCGACGCCATCCCTGACTTCGATATTGGTGTGCCCCCTGAGTCGATTGCGTTGAAGCACGATCTGCGCTTGATCTATTAGTATGGATACGCCCTTGACCCCGACTAAAATCTCGCCAATACGCATCCCTAAAGCGAGTCAAAACCTCATAGGCCTCAGCTATTTCTTGAAATTTTTCGGTCGCATTATGGATTTTTGATACATCTGGATGATATCGACGCGCCATTTTACGATAAGCCTGTTTAATGGTTTTTTCACATGCCTGATGATGCACCCCTAGCAATGCAAAATAATCTTTAGAAATATCGTAACGAGTGTTTAACATGAATTGATGTCACAGTCTCAAATTATGAAAATACTTTGAGACCTTTGCATGAGTGGGACGCGAAACAAAAATGTGGAAAAATTTTTCATATTGAGGCAAAAAACGCAGTCAATAGCTGGCTATTGGCCAGTTTTTTAACGAAAATATGGGAAATTTTAACCATTTTTATTCGAGTAGCCATCTCGTGCAAAGGTCTCACTTTATAAGGTAAGCGAACGAAAATAGCATTATATCTAAATTGCCACCAACCCATCTGGGTTAGAAAGCTTATAAAAGGTTCATTTAATGCAAATCATTCTAACGGTTTTCCCCCTTAAAAAAAAGCACTCATTCCAATCTATAACGCCAGCACTTCACGGTTTTTAGCCTTACCCCCCAAACCCTTGACAGCAAAATACCTATCCAGCTATTTATCTAAAAATACTCGTAGAACGTCACATAAAAAACAAGTTGAAAAACAAGACATTAGATTCCGCCGCAGTATAAACAGGGCTTTTTTTCATAAAAAACGAAGCTTATGCTTGCATTTAACCGTCATCTCTCTATAATACGCACCTGTTTGGTGGACTGGCTGAGTGGTTGAAGGCGGCGGTCTTGAAAACCGTTGTAGGTTAGTAGCCTACCTGGGGTTCGAATCCCTAGTCCACCGCCATTTTAAGTGATCCTTTGTCATTGACATTGAAACGATTCAACTCTAGAATACGTTTTCACTTCACATGCGCCCGTAGCTCAATTGGATAGAGTACTCGGCTACGAACCGAGCGGTTAGGGGTTCGACTCCCTTCGGGCGCACCATTATTATAAACCCTTGTAAATCAAGCTCTCGCTGAAGTTTACAGGGGTTTTTTATTGCCTAAAAAAAGCCGAAAATTCTTTTCAGGCCAGATAGCCTTGAATCTTAGGTTGAATCCATTACAGTCTTTTTAAGAATTCAAAAGAACTGAGAAATTGGGTTAGCCGTTGCAGAATAAGTTCTACCCCGCCTGCTTTATTAGACTCAACATTGAGCGCAAGCACCGGATCATGTAGGGATAATCTTAACAAAAACCATCCCTGTTCCTTTTCTGCTAAACACCGCACTCGAACCCCTTCATAATTATTTTCAACCGGCTGCCAATCGGTCTGTTGCTCTACGAAAGGCTGTAACTGTTCAATCAACTGAGTTCCATTCGCTTTAAAATCATCCACAGTGATCTGGAATCTAAATTCTTGAGAATCTAAAGGGTCTTGTAAGGATTTAATTAAATCTGTGATGGAACCCTTATTTAACTTAGCTTTTGCCAATTCGATTAACAATTTGCTAACGAGAAAAGCGCCATCGTCTAAAAAATAGTTTTCTTTTAATGCGGCGTGCCCGGATGTTTCGATGGCTAACCAGCAAGGTTGCCCAATTGAGTTTAATCGAATCGCTTCATTAATGACATTTTTGTAGCCACGCTTAAAACGATGATGGTGGCCTTTGAGGTGTTGATCGATAAATTCTGTTAAACCATCGGAAGTCACAGAGTCGGTAACAATCGTGGTTTGGGGATGTTCCGCGAGAACAATTGCAGAAATGAGCGCAATTAATCGGTTTCGATTCAACGCTAACCCTTGATGATCAACTGCGGCACTGCGATCTACATCCGTGTCAAAAATAATGCCGAAATCCGCATGATTAATTCGCACTGCATCACTAATTGATTGCATTGCTTGAGGGTCTTCCGGATTAGGAACATGATTGGGAAAGCGGCCATCGGGTTGCAAAAATTGACTGCCTTGGGTGTCGGCTCCCAGCGGTTTCAGAACCTTTTCCGTAAAGAAACCGCCCGCGCCATTGCCCGCATCCACAACAATCTTCAAGCCGTTTAATGGCATTAAATAATCATTGGGATGATTGACTTTTTGACGGATCATTTCCACCAGGCCTGCTGAATAGATCGACATAAAATCCACTAATTCATGCTGACCTGAGCCGGTTGTTTTGGAATAATCCGATTGTGCCAACGCCAAGATAGAACCAATATCTTGTTTTTCTAAGCCGCCGGCTTCGGTAAAAAATTTAAAACCATTACGATTAAAAGGTAAATGACTGGCGGTAATCATAATGGCGCCGTCGCACAGCCACTCTTCGGTCACCGTACTCATAAACATGGCGGGCGTTGACGCCAATTCAAAATCATAGACACTGACATTTAAGTCAAGCATCCCCTCGACCATTGCATCCAGCAAGTCTGCACCGGATATCCGGCTATCTCGACCAATTGAAATGCAGAGCGTTTCAATCGGTCGGTTTTTTTGTTGTGCTAACCATTGCGTAAAGCCTTGTGCAATGCGTTTTGCAACTTCAGGTGTAATATTAACGCTTTCTCCTGCCACCCCTTCCAGTGCGACACCACGAATATCTGAACCATTTTGTAAAGCACCCCAATCAAAGGGCAGAGGAATTGTCATGACTTATCCTTAGCTTGTTAAGCATCTCTGTACGAATTTATAAAACCCTTTATCCCAATCAACTGTCATATCCAATCCGGTTAACACTAAAATACGCCAATTTCCACTACTTTAAAAGGCTTTTAGACAGAATAACTCGAAATTTAAAGCGACATTTGATAGGGTAATATTTTATCCTAATAACTGAGGCAAACAGAGCCATTCCATGTCCAAATCAAAAACCGCTTTAAAATCCACTTTATTGCTGCCTGTTTTTATACCAACCATTACCGTCATTTTTTTAATGATTATTGGTACGCTCAGCAACCCTGACCTAGCCGGCGCTTTCTTTCAAAGCGCGCTGGAAAGCATTACCAAAAATTTTGGCTGGTTTTATATGCTCTCGGTAGCCATTTTCCTGATTTTCATTATCAGCATTGCCATTTCTCCTTGGGGTAAAATCAAGCTAGGCCCTGATCATGCTGAAGCAGACTATACCTTTACGGCCTGGTTTGCGATGTTATTTTCCGCTGGATATGGAATCGCCTTGCTGTTTTTTGGCGTTGCTGAGCCAGTCTTACATTTCGCTGCGCCACCAGAAGGTGCCGCCGAAACAGTTGCCGCCGCAAAACAAGCCATGCAAATCGCCTTTTTCCATTGGGGATTTCATATTTGGGCCATTTACGGCTTAGTGGGTTTAACCCTGGCTTATTTTTCCTTTCGTCACCAATTACCGCTTTCAATGCGCTCAACCCTTTTCCCATTGATTGGGGATCGGATTTACGGCCCGATTGGTCATTCCGTTGATACCTTTGCCATTTTGGGAACCGTTTTTGGGTTGGCCACCACCTTAGGCTTATCTGTTACCCAAATTAACGCGGGGATACATTACCTGATTCCATCGATACCCATCTCAACCACCGTGCAAATTGTTACGCTATTCATTATTACCGGTCTGGCCATTTTTTCGGTCGTTGCGGGTATGGACAAAGGTATCAAAAGATTGTCATTAATTAATATTGGCTTGGCTATCATATTAATGCTATTCGTCTTTTTAACCGGCCCTTCTATATTTATTTTAGAAACCTTCCTGCAAAATACGGGGAGCTACCTCAGTAATATCGTTGAACGCACTTTTAATTTACAAGCTTATACAACAAGTGATTGGATTGGTAACTGGACGCTGTTTATTTTTGGTTGGACCATTGCTTGGGCACCATTCGTTGGTCTTTTTATCGCCAAAATTAGTCGAGGTCGAACCATTCGCCAATTTGTGTTGGGCGTTATGTTTGTCCCCACCATTTTTACCTTTTTCTGGTTTTCGGTATTTGGCGACACCGCCCTCCACTTAATTATGCAGGAAGGTTACCATAGCTTCATTCAGGCCGTTCAAGACGATCACGCCATCGCCCTATTCAAACTGTTTGAACATCTTCCGCTCAGTAGCATAACTTCCACCTTAGCTGTCTTGTTAATTATGACTTTCTTTGTCACCTCGGCCGACTCAGGCGCCTTGGTAATCGACTCTTTAGCTTCCCATAGCGATGCTCAGTCACCTGTCTGGCAGCGTATTTTTTGGGCGGCTTTACTGGGCACGGTTGCCAGCGTGCTACTCTTGGCTGGTGGCCTTAAAGCCCTACAAACCGCCTCTATCGTTAGCGCACTGCCATTCGCTATTATTATGCTCCTTGCTACTTTGGGGATGTGGCGTGCACTCGTGATCGAGTCCCATCGAGAAATCAGCTTAAAAAAGGCGTTACATAACATCGGAAAACCCAGCAAGTATCTAAATCTTAACTGGAAAGACCGCTTAGCAAAATTGATTGAATATCCTAACAAAAAGGATGTCTCTGACTTTATTCATAACATCGTGTTCGACAGTATGAAAACAGTGCAGGTTGAACTTAAACGTCGTGGCTGGGAATCCCAAGTTTACCAAGATGACAACCCACTCAGAGTTCGTATTGAAGTCATCAAGTCAGAACAAATGGCGTTTATTTATGAAGTGCGCTTGTGTGAATTTAGCTTACCAGGATTTGCCTTTCCGGAAAGGGAACCCCTCCAAGATGGAGAAGAGCATTATTACCGCGCAGAAGTATTTTTAATTGACGGAGGAGAAGCTTACGATGTGTATGGATTCAGTCGTCACAATATGATCATCGACATCCTTGATCACTTTGAACGCTACTTACATAAATTACACCATCATGCGGAACTATTGCCCTGGCATATCGAACAACAGGATAAAAACCTTTAAATCAAAACCTGAAAAAGCCTTAGAAACCTTTGCACGAGTGGGGCGCGAAACAAAAATACAGAAAAATTTTTATTCGTGACGCCATCTCGTGCAAAGGTCTCTCTTAATTGAGATGCTGCTTTCAATTGCATTCTCGTGTCAGGCTTGTCACGCAACCCAGCACAAAACCTATCCAATACAACATAAAAAAATATGTATCATTTCTATTCATTTATGGCGCTTTCTCTTTCAATTTAACGATTTTTTGTAACTATTCACCCCCCCCCACAACTAATCAACCTGATGAAGGGCGATGTCATCCGTCATAAAAGCTAACGGCTCCCCTTTAAAAAGCGATGCCATGGCCTGTGAGCCACTGACACCTTGTTTACGTGCCGTTGATAAATAACTGCGAAC
>Ga0210037_1001090_pt1 | contig 17606 bp, 15 predicted proteins | sample CryGey08umfilter_3_FD_185451 | JGI IMG/M metagenome (GOLD analysis project Ga0210037, IMG submission 185451) | Groundwater microbial communities from aquifer in Utah, USA - Crystal Geyser 4/9/14 0.8 um filter (SPAdes) (version 3) | ecosystem: Environmental > Aquatic > Deep subsurface >...
CATAAGAATAACCGTTAGCTTTTTTTCTATATTTTTGTTCATTATTTTTTACATGTTTTTTTTTAGATCTATATTTTCCTTTCCTAATTCATTACTTCTCTTATTCATCTTTTTAGCTTTATCTTTCCACGTGTCCCTGCTGGTTGTTAACTCTTTCACTCTTTGTTTTAAAAACTTATTTTCAAGACGTCTTTCTTTAGCCTTTTCTTTCCAGACAACATGCGATTTTATAGCTGTGTTGCCCCATATTTTCTCCTTTTTCTGGAGAGCGGTTGATTTTTCCGTTTGTGATATATCTATTTTTACTATATCGTGCATTTCTCTTTTGTTTAACTGCTGTATCATTACATTTTCATCAGAAGAAAAATACACGCACTCGCGACTAATCTTGCCCCGGACAATATCGCCTTTCTTTACCGTTTTTAATAAGTGAGGTCCTGTAGATATATTCATTATTAAGTCAAGATCCTTGCATTTAATCCCCTGATTACTTGTATCTACTAAATATTTTATAGTGTCACATGCGCCACCATGAATAGAAAAAATCAAATCATTATGTTTACATATGCCATTGTCATCTATTTTGTCTTCAACAAAGTTTAATATTGTAAAATATTTACTATTTTTATTCAAACTCGTGATTTTCTTGTGTTTTTTTAATTTTCGCCATAAAGCGACCCGAGTAATTCCAAACCTTTTTTCTAACAAGTCCCATGTTACAACTTCTTGTTCTTTTATGTATTGGATGACTTCCTCATCAGACACATATTTTTGTTCTTTAGTCATTTTTTGTACCTTAATAGTATTAAATTAGGCATTAATACTATTAAATTTAATACTATAAAAAGTATTTAATTTCAAAAGTTTCCCAACTCATTAAATTATTAAGATTAAACCTATAAATAATCTCAAGAATTTATACAAAAGATTTAAATACTGGTTTTAGAAAATATTTTCACAATTTTAAAATCAACAGATTTTCAATCTTATTTTAAATTTCATTAGAAATTTTAAATCTCCGAACAACAGCGAGGTGATTTGTTAATGGATTAAACTGAAATGGGAAACTTTTGTTATTGTAACTTATTGTAACTGCTCCTGTGTTAATTTTTCATTTTTATCATGCCGAATTCACCAACTTCTTAACTCCTTCAACATCCTCATTTCCAAACACATAAACCCTGAACATTCCTTTCTCTCCTTTTATTTCTCTTATCGCTTTTAAGCCCTTAATGCCAATACTATTATTAATGCCGATGCCCTGATTTTCCAGATCGCTAACCAGAATTTTATTCTTAAAATTGGCAATCGCGAAATTTCTTAAATTTTTTGCTATGTCAATAATTTCATTCGCATCCAAATAATCTATTTGCAATTTCACATTCTTCCTGCCTTTTAAATTTTCCTTTAAAATTTCGCAAACTGTGTTTTTTAATTCTTTGTTTTCCTTTCTCAGTATCTTCCACTCATTAAAAAACCTCTCGCATGTCTTTGGAAGCTGCGAAATTTCAACCGAAAAGATTGCTGAACTCTTTTTTAAAATTTTCTCGTTGTTGCTGATAAATTCATGTGCCTTTTTTCCCGCGACAAATTCCAGTCGCAGGATTCCGTCCTGAATCCTTTTCTGATTTATTATTTTTATAATTCTGACATCTCCTGTATTGTTAAAATGCGTTCCCCCGCATGCTTCTGCATCAATTAAATTTCCCCTGCTGTCGTTTATTTTTATAACCCTTATAAATTTTCCCGGAACCGCACCCCCCTGATAAAGACGGAATCCGTATTTACTTTCCGCTTCGTTCCTTTTCATGAATGAAATTTCTATGGGATTTTCATCTGCGATAGTCTGGTTTGCATCGTTTTCTAATTTTTGTAATTCGTTGCTGGCAAGTAATGCGTAATGCGTAATATCCAGTCGTGCCATGTCAACCGACTTATGGGCACCGCTTTGGTATATGTGATTTCCGAGTCTGTTTCTTGCACACGCATTAATTATGTGTGTTGCCGTGTGGTGCGCAGTCAATTGAATTCTTCTTTGTTTATCAACCCTGCAATGTACTGTTTGTCCTTCCTTTAAATTGCCTTCGGTTCCTTCTGTTTTTTCAGTTTTGTGTATAACGATTTTTCCCTTTTTCTGAACATCACTTATTTTTAAATTTTCAACAAAGCCCGTATCGCATTCTTGCCCCCCTCCTTCGGGATAGAAATATGTCTTGTCCAAAACAACAAAACTATCTAAAATTTTTAATACCTTTGCGTCAAATTCAAAAATTTCAGAATTTTTATAATACAGCAGTTCCGTATCCGGAATCCCTTCTGGATTTAAATTTATTTTTTCTTTCTTTTCTTCCTTAATACAAGTATTTTTCTCGTGCGCCTTCGCAACCTGAATGTAAAAATCATCAGGAATTGAAATTTCAACACCCAAAAATTCCTTAACAATTTCGGGATTTAATCCATAAGTATCATAGAGCATTATCAAATCGTTATTGTCAATGGGCTTTTTTTGTTTTTGTTTTTGTTTTGCTAATCTGCTTACTATGTCCTTTCCTTCCTTTAATGTTTCCGCATACCTTTTTTCTTCTATACCTGCTAAATTTAAAATTTCTGCCATGTTTTCATTAACATCCGGAAACTGACCCTTAAATGCATCTATCTGCTTTTCAACTATTTCTGCTATAGGAATATTTAAATTTAAATTTTTTAATGCCCTTATCGTTTTTCTGACTAATAGCCGCGCAAAATATCCTGCCTTTGTATTTGACGGAACAACGCCGTCATTCAGCAAAAACATTAACGCCCTTGTATGATCTGCAACAGCGTATAAATTTTCATAAGGAAATACAACCTCAATCAATTGAGCAACACTGATTCTAATGCGTTTTGCTGCTTCTTCCCTCAATAAATCCAGTTTTTTCTTTGATTCAACATTAAAATTTCCCGCAACTCGTGAATATTCGGCCAAAATTTTGCTCTGCTCATTAGTCGTCTTTAAATTTAATTTGTCCTTTAAAAATTTCAGCACATCTGGAAAGATGCATTCATACGCATTTTCTTTTCCCTGAGACATCCAGACAAATCTTTCAAGTCCGTAGCCGGTATCAACAACCTGCATATCCATTAATTCCCTTCTGACATTGCCATTATCATCAATTACATCTTTATACATCATAAAAACCAGTGTTGCAAGTTCAATTCCATCAACAATTACTTCAAAGCAGGGACCCGCATTTCCTCCGCCTTCCCATTCTGCTTCAACATAAGTGGTGTGCTTTGGACTGATTCCTAACTTTTCAACCAGCAGGGTGTTGCATAATTCAACTGTCCTATCTTTAAAATAAACAAATTTATCTTTTTTGTTGAATACATGGTGTGCCATCATCTCAAACATCGTAAAATGCCTTCCTGTTTTTCCAACATTGTCAATGTCATTAAACCGGACACATGTCTGGGAAATTGTCAGGGGATTTGCAGGCGGCTCAACTGTTCCGTTTAAAACATGCGGCTGAAAATCGTAAACTGACGCCTGTGTAAAGAAAACATCATCCCTCCATCGTGCAGTTATCGGATAACGGCTAATTCTTTTGTGGCCATTTTCTTCAAAAAATTTCAGATAAAATTCCCTCATCTCGTGCAAATTCATTATTTTCTTCATCGGTGAATTGCCTATAAAGTTATATTCTCCGCAAGGAGGTTCGCCGCAGATTTCAACACCTTTGTCCTGTGTCCAAAAATATCTTTTGCAGGATGGGCACTGCTTCCTGTAAAATTTATTTGCCTTAAAATATTCAAGTTCATATTCTTTTGAATCCATTTTTGTAATAAAAATTATGTTTTTTAACCCATTTTATGAAATTTTTTAAAAATTTTATTCCGCTTTTTCCTGACTTTTCAGGATGAAACTGTGTTGCTATGAAATTATCCTTCACAATAATTGCTGGAAAATCAATACAGTAATTACAACTTGCAAAAACACAATCATTTGTCTTTGGATTTGCATAATATGAATGGACAAAATAGAAGAAGTTATTGTCCAAACCACTTAATACAGGATGCGCTTTTAAAACCCTGATTTTATTCCAGCCGATATGGGGAACCTTTAAATTTCTGAATTTTATATTTCCACCACTAATTATTCTCAGCCCGCCTACGTTTTCTGCTTCTTCGCTTCTGCATAGTAAAATTTGTAATCCCAGGCAAATTCCCAAAAACTGCTTCTTTAAATTTCTGAAAATTTCTTCTTTTCCTTTAATTGCTTCTGCAAGCACATCAAAATTTCCGACGCCCGGCAAAACAATTGCATCAAATTTGTTAATCACATCTTCGCTCAAGTCGCTAATATTGACAATTTCTGTATTTACCTGAAGCAGTCCGAACGCATTTGCAACGCTTCTTAAATTTCCAGCCCCGTAATTAACGATTAAAATTTTTATTTCTCTGTGTGTTTTTGTGCCTTTGCCTTCCTGTCTGCTCTTACCCCCCCTCCCTTCACTTCCTGTATTCATAAAATTTAAAATAAAGTTAAAAATAAAGTTAAAAATTTGAATTAAAAATAAAGTTAAAAATTTAATAAATTATCAAGAAAATTAAAATTCTATACAATTTTATTTTAATACCCTCCCCCCCCTTACTTCCTGTATTCATAAAATTTAAAAAATGATATCTAAAAAGCAATGTAATTAATAAAAGTATAATTAATAAAAGCAACAAGATAATACAATGTATCAAATTTATCAAAAATGCTTGAAGTAGAAGTCAAGGCAAAAATTAAAAATTTAGAGGAATTTAAAAAAAGGTTAAAGGAAACAAATGCAAAATTTTTAAAGACTGAAATTCAGGAGGACTTATATTTCAACCACCCGTGCAGGGATTTTGCAGAAACAGATGAAGCACTGAGAATAAGAAAAATAAATGATAAAACATTTTTGACCTATAAAGGAAAACGGCTTGATGCGGAAACAAAAACAAGGGAGGAAATTGAAATAAATTGCGGCGAAGAAATTTCTGAAATTTTAACGCTGTTGGGCTTTAAGACGGTTGCAAATGTTCAAAAAGACAGGAAGGAATATGAATTTGAAAAATTACATATATGTGTTGATAAGGTAGAGCAACTAGGAAATTTTGTTGAAATTGAAGGCAAAAATTTGACAGATAAGGATAAAATTTTTGAAATTTTGAAATTTTTCGGAATTGAAAAAGGTGAAACACTGACCTTGTCGTATATGGAGCTGTTGATGGAGAAAATAAAATGTGGGATTAAAAAATAGGTAGTGATAAAGATGTAGGGTTTTTTAATAAATTTTGTAAGTATTCGGGAGGTATTTTAAAATCCAAAAGGATTTTCAAATCTCCGAGCAACTGCGAGGTGATTTTCAAATTCGCAGAGAATTTTAAAAGACACGAAGGAAGTGAGCGTATTTTCAAAATGAAATTTTGAAATATTGAAACCTTCGGTTTCAATCTTTAAAAAATCTGTGAGATTTTTTAAATACTGAAAACTGCAAGTTTTCAATCTTTAAAAAATCTGTGAGATTTTTTAAATACCAAAAATCGGTGCTGGCCCACTAAAATTGGGATAATTATATGTTTGTTTTTTTACTAATATTTTTATAAGTTATAGGACTTACTTAGATTATTTTGTAAATGAACATAAAAAGTCAAGAATTCATATCTGCCTTGCGTAAGTCCTGTAATGTTTAAAATTAAACTTATGCTATCTAATTTTAATTTTTAAGGAGATTTTTAAAAGATCTCTCACAAAATAATTATCCCAACTTAAAGGGATGAGCACCAAACTACTGGATAAAAACCCATAATAGAAAGATTGAAACAATTTAGAATTAAAGAATGTGTTAAAAGTGAAGGCAAATAAAAAAAAATACAATTTACTATTCAGCCACCTCAAAAATAACCTCACTTTGTTCGGATATTTTCAAAATTTCATTTTGAAAATTGCTGGTAAATTTTTAAATTTTTTGTTTTTTCTGAAATTTTGCGCTCACTTCATTCGTGTATTTTCAAACAAGTTTGAAAATTGTTCAGAGATTTTAAAAACAAGTTTGAAAATACTCTTAAAATAAATCTCATAATTTATATAACACAAAAGATTATGAAAATTCTAAACATAACAAAATACTTTTATCCAAAGTATGGAGGAATTGAAAGCAGAAATTTTGATGTCAGTAGATATTTGTCGCAAAACGAATATGAAATTTATGTTTCAACATCAAAGCACGCTAAAAATTTAAATGACTTTGAAATTTATAAAGGAATAAAAATAAGGAGGCATAAAATTTTACTTAAAGCGTTTAATGATGTTTTTTATCCTTGCATCATAAGAGATATTCTTAAAATTAATTATGATATTGTTCATGTTGATTTACCTGACCCTATTCAGTCTATATTTGCGTTTTTTGCATCTGTTTTAAAGGGAAAACCGCTAATAATTACATACCATGCAGATATTGAGAAAGAAGAATTAGAGAAATTTCCTGCATCATTGATTTTGAAATTTTATAATATTATTCTTAAATTTATCTTGCAAAGGGCAAGAAGAATATTTGTAACATCAAAGGATTACGCAAAATCAAGCAAAAATTTGAGAAATTTTAAATTTGAAGATGAAAGTAAAGGAGGAAAATTAGTGTTGTCTCCGAATTTTGTTTGTGTGAAAAATTTAAATTATGATAAACAAGAGGTGGAAAAAATAAGGAAAAATTTAAATTTGAAAAATAAAAATGTCTTGCTTTTTGTTGGCAGGCTTGTTAAATATAAAGGGGTTGAATATTTGATTAATGCCTTTAAAGAGATTGAGAAAGAAAAGAATAAAAATAATGGTGTTGTGCTGTTGATAATCGGAGATGGTCCTCTAAAAAGGGATTTAGAAAATCTCGCATGTAATGATGAAAATATAAAATTTTTAGGAAAGGTTGAAAATTTAAGTCCTTATTATGCATTATGTGATATCTTTGTTTTACCATCAATAACAAGGCAGGAGGCATTTGGAATAGTTTTGGTTGAGGCAATGTCCTTTGCAAAGCCATGCATTACTACAAACATTGAATCTGGAATGAAGTATGTTGTTGGTTATGGAAAAGCAGGAATTCTGGTTAAAGAAAAGTCTGTTGAGGACTTAAAAAATGCAATTGAAAGTTTAATTGTTGATGAAAATTTAAGAAAGGAAATTGGAAAAAAGGCAAGAAAGAGGGTTTTGGAAAAATTTAGTGATAAAATTGTTTTGGAAAAATTTGAAAAGGAAATTTTAAAATGTGTAAATAAAATATGAACAAAAGGATTGATGTAAATTTCATTACAGGTATAAAAGCGGATAGGATATATGGATTTTCGGTTTATGAGAAGGACCTTTATAAAGGTCTTAACGATAAAGTAAATTTCAATGTTATTTCAATGAATTCTCTGCCTTTGCCTGTTGGAAGGACATTGAGTAGAAATTTCTCTTTGTATTTTTTATATCCTTTATATCTAAAACTTAAAGTTAAAAAAAATGTCATAAATCACATAACAACACAAAAAAATGCGTTTGTTCTAAATTATATAAATCCTAAAAAAAGCATAGTTACATGTCATGATATAATTCCTTATATTTTCAATGAATTTGGAGAGGTAAGAAAATTTCTTTTTGATTTATCTGTGAAAGGAATGAAAAAAGCAGATAAAATTATTGCTGTTTCAGAATCAACAAAAAGGGACTTAATAAATTATTTGAATTTTCCTGAAGATAAAATTAAAGTTATTTATGAATCAGTTAATACTAACGTGTTCAAACTAATAGATAATGCAAGAGAAAAATTAAAGGAAAGGGGATTTGATTTCGGAGATAGCAAATTAGTTTTATATGTGGGTTTGGACAAACCAACAAAAAACATTCCTGCACTTATTAAGGCATTTTACAAGTTGAAAAAAAAGATGCAAAATGTAAAATTGATAAAAGTAGGAAGTTATGAATGGAAATCCGAAAGGACTAAAATTTTAAATTTAATTAAAATTTTAAATTTGGAAAAAGATGTTTTGTTTTTTGAGAATATCGGTGTTGAAAATTTGTCTTTATTTTATAATGCTTGCGATGTTTTTGTTTTTCCGTCGCTTTATGAGGGCTTTGGTTTGCCTCCATTAGAAGCGATGGCTTGTGGCTGTCCTGTAATTGCTTCAAACAAATCGTCAATTCCTGAAGTTGTTGGAGATGCAGGAATTTTGATTGAGCCGGATGAAGATAATTTATTTAAATCAATGTTTAATTTATTAACAAATGAAAGTTTAAGAAAGGAACTTTCAAAGAAAGGATTAAAACAGGCAAAGAAATTTAGTTTAGAAAAAGAATGCGAAGAAACATTAAAAATTTATGAAAAATTAAGATGAAAGCAGTTATACTTGCTGGCGGACTTGGAACAAGATTAAGCGAAGAAACCGATTTAAAACCCAAGCCGATGGTAGAAATTGGAGGAAAGCCAATTTTATGGCATATACTGAAAATTTATTCACATTATGGCATTAATGATTTTGTAATATGCCTTGGGTATAAGGGATATATGATAAAAGAATGGTTTGCAAATTATTTTCTTCACAATTCAGATGTGACAATAAAACTAAAAAATAATGAAATAAAAGTGTATAATACGCAAACAGAAGATTGGACTGTTTCATTAATAGATACTGGATTAGATACTCAAACAGGAGGAAGATTAAAAAGAGTGAAAGATTATATAAGTAACGAAACATTCATGTTTACCTATGGTGACGGTGTTGCAAATATAAATATTGATGAATTACTTAAATTCCATAAAAATCAGGGAAATTCCGTTCTTGCAACAATGACTTTAGTTCAACCACCCGGAAAGTTTGGTTCTGTGGAATTAAATAAGGATAACATAATTACAGAATTTCATGAAAAACCTGCAGGAGATAATGCATGGATAAACGGCGGCTTTTTTGTTTTAGAACCAGAAGTTATTAATTATATAAAAGATGATAACACAATCTGGGAAAGAGAACCGTTGGAAAATTTAGCAGAAGAGGGGCGATTAATGGCGTATAAACATAAAGAATTTTGGAAGTGCATGGATACCTTAAGGGATAATAGAGAATTAAATGCGTTATGGGAATCAAAAAAAGCATTATGGAAAATATGGAACGACTGAATTTCTGGAAAAGGAAGAATGTTTTGGTTACGGGAGGAAACGGGTTGGTAGGTTCGCACATAGTTGAAGAATTGTTGAAGAGTAATGCAAATGTTATAGTTCTTATAAGATCCAAAAATCCGAAGTCATATTTCGTTATAGAAGGCCTAAATAAAAAGACAGTATTAGTATATGGCGATTTAAAAAATTTTAAAAGAGTTTACGATGTAATCTCAAAATATGAAATTGAATATATTTTTCATATAGGAGCACAACCAATTGTCCAAACAGCGGTAATAAACCCTGTTGAAACCTTTGAAACTAATATAAACGGAACTGTAAACGTGCTCGAATCAGCGAGATTATGTAATTCAGTGAAAGGTATAGTTGTAGCATCATCAGATAAAGCATACGGGAAATATGATAAACTCCCTTATACCGAAGAAACACCTTTAAAAGGAGAATTTCCTTATGACATTTCAAAATCCTGTACGGATTTAATAGCACAAAGTTATTTCAAAACTTATGATATCCCGATAGCAATCGCGAGATTCGGAAATATTTACGGGCCAGGCGATTTAAACTTTAATCGAATAATTCCAGGAGCAATAAAAGCATCACTCTTGGATGAAACCTTGGACATAAGAAGTGACGGGAAAATGATTAGAGAATACCTGTATGTTAAAGATGTTGCTGACGGATACTTGATGCTGTGTGAAAATATAAATAAATCAAAAGGTGAGGCATTTAATCTATCAAGCGGCTTAAAATTAAGCGTTTTGGAAGTAGTTGAAAAAATTTCAGAAATTATTAATAAAAAAATAGATTACGAAGTATTGAATTTAGCAAAAAATGAAATTTACGAGCAATACCTGTCAACAGAAAAAGTTGAGAAATTTTTCGGCTGGCACACTAAACATTCATTTGAAGAATCGATAAAAGAAACAGTTAAATGGTATGAAAAAATATTAAAATGAAAAAATGCAGAGTTTGTAAAAGCAAAGATCTAAAACTATTTTTATCCTTAGGTAGAACCCCCCTTGCAAATAGTTTTCTTGAAGAGGATCAGTTAAAACTGCCAGAGGAATTTTATCCGCTTAATGTATGTTTTTGTGAATCTTGCGGATTTGTACAACTTGCCGAAGTAGTCCCTGCTGAAAAAATGTTTAAAAATTATATATACGTTACATCTACCTCAGAGGAAGCCCGTAACCATTATAAGCTTTTAGTTGAAGATGCAATGAATAAATTTAAACTTCCTGAAAATTCACTCGTGGTTGAGTTTGCAAGCAATGACGGTACTTTGCTTAAAAATTTCAGGAAATTCAATGTAAGGGTTTTAGGCGTTGAGCCTGCGGAAAATATAGCACCAATAGCAGAGGCAGCGGGAATAGAAACAATAAATGACTTTTTTAACCGGAAAGTTGCTAAGAATATAGTTGATTCTAAAGGCAAGGCAAGTATGATTATAGGAACTAATGTGTTTGCTCACATTGATAATTTAGATGAAATAATGAAAAGTTTTCAGATTTTACTTGATGATGAAGGAGTTATTATAATAGAGTCCCCTTATCTTGTGGATTTCTTTGAGAAAACCGAATATGACACAATTTACCATGAACATGTTTCTTATCTGTCCTTGATTCCGTTAGTAAAATTTTTTGGTATGTACGGCTTCAAGATATTTGATGTTAAAAGAACCAAAATTCATGGAGGTTCAATCAAGATATTTGCATCCGGAATTAATTCAAAATTTAAAGAAACAAAAAACTTATCTGAATTATTATTATTAGAAAAGAAATTGGGTTTAGATTCAATAAAACCCTATCTTGATTTCGCATTGAATGTCCAGAAATCAAGGGTAAAATTACTGGAGCTTTTATACAAATTGAAGTTAGAAGGCAAAAAGATTATTGGCTATGGTGCAGCAGCAAAGGGGAATACGCTTTTAAATTACTGTAACATTGGAACAGATATTCTTGATTATATTGTTGATAAAAACCCTTTGAAACAGGGTAAATATACACCTGGAACAAACATACCTGTTGTTCGCCCTGATAGAATTTTAAAGGATCATCCTGATTATATGTTGATACTTGCATGGAATTTTGCGGATGAGATTATGAAAGAGCAACATAAATTCAAGAAAATAGGAGAGAAATTTATAATACCTATACCTGAAGCTAAAATAATTTAATATTCAGTGAAATGATATTCAATAAAACAAAACTTGACGGAGTGTATGTAATTGAACCGGAATTAAAGGTTGATGAAAGAGGCTACTTTAACAGAATCTTTTGCAGGGAAGAAATGGCTAAAAATAGGATTAATTTCAATATCATTCAGGTAAATCATTCCCTAACTAAAGAAAAGGGAGCTATACGAGGAATGCACTTTCAAAAAGAACCTAAAGCAGAGGATAAAATCGTTCAGTGTCTGAAAGGAGCAGTCTACGATGTTGCTGTTGATGTAAGAGAAAATTCACCTACTTTTGGTCAATGGGTTGCTGAGAAGCTAACAGAAGAAAATAAAAAAATGATTTATATCCCAAAAGGATTTGCACACGGGTTTCAAACACTAACAGAAAACTCCTTTTTGCAGTATTTCATGTCCGAATTTTACTCTCCCGAACATTCATCAGGAGTTAGATGGAACGATCCATTTTTTAATATATCATGGCCGATAAAAAATCCAACAGCAATTTCTGAAAAGGATCAAAACTGGCCGTTAATAAAGAAAATATGAAAATAGTTATAACCGGAGGTACCGGGTTTATCGGTTCAGCATTAGTTAGGAGATTAGCTGCAGAGGGTTATGATGAAGTATATGTACTTGATAAAGACATTAGCAATATATTTAGGATTGAATCGGTAAAAAATAAAATTAATTTAATTGAAGGAGACATCTTAAATCCAAAATCCTATTTTGACAAAATAATAAAAATAAAACCTGATGTTGTATATCATTTAGCGTGGTATGCAGAACCAGGAAAATATTTAACGAGTCTTGAAAATCTTGAACATTTAAAATACGGCATAGATTTTATTAAATTTCTCTTTGAACTGGGTGTGAATAAAATAATTGTTACAGGAACTTGTTTTGAATATGATGCAAGCTACGGTTATTTATCTGAATCTACTCCTGAAAAGCCCGCACATCTTTATTCATCCTGTAAGTTAGCTTTAAAAAAGGTTGCTGAACAATTAAGCTATATTTATGAAATACCTTTTGTCTGGGCAAGAATTTTTTATTTATATGGCCCTTATGAACATCCAAATCGGCTTATCCCATATGTTGTTAACTCATTGATTAATGATAAAAAAGTTGAACTCAGAAGCCACGGTTTACAAATAAGGGACTATTTGCATGTAGATGATGTTGCTCAAGGATTAATTTGCTTGCTGAAAGAAGAAAAAACATCTGTTTACAATATCGGTTCAGGAAACCCCGTTCGTGTCAGAGATTTAGTAAATCGAATAGGAGAGATACTCGGAAAAAAAGAACTTATTAGTTTTGCGACCGATACAACACCCATTAACGAGCCAATGTTTATTTGTGCCAATAATACAAAACTAAAAAAATTAGGGTTTAAGCAGGAGCATGATATAAAAAGGTACATAGAGCAATTGCACGGATATAAACGTTGAGAATGTCCAAAAATCGATACTTTCTCTATTATGTTATATCCCATTATTAGCACGAGAAAAATCCGGAAGCTATTAAAGACGCGATTTTGAAACTAATTGACAATAAATATCTGCGCGAAGAACTTAGCAGTAATGCTAGGGAGTATGTGCTAAAAAATCTTACATTTAGTAATAGAAGTTATGCTCTTAAAAAATTATGGGAATTGCCCTAAAATTAGATGTAAAATATTTTTAAAATTAATTAATTAACAAGGGTTCATTAATATACTATGGAAGGAAAACAACCGAAAGTCTCGATAGTAATGTTGAGCTATAACACTGAAGATTATACAATTCAAGCCCTTAAATCAATGAAGGATACGGATTACAATAATTATGAAATAATTCTTATAGATAATGGTTCCGAAGAAAAATCAAGAATAAATTTAAGAATGTTTTTAGAAAATTTTGAAATAAAAAACAAAATAACCTATAAAGAGATCTCACCAAATCAGGGCTTTTCAGGAGGCTGTAATATAGGGATATATGAGGTATTACAGAGCAATTCGGATTACGTGCTGTTATTGAATAATGACATTAAAATAATCCGGGGTAATTGGCTCAAACTTTTTGTTGAATCTGCTGAAGTAGATGAAAAAATAGGTATAGTCGGTTGCAAACTGATATATCCTGATGGCGGGGTGCAGCATGCGGGAGTAGGCGTGAATATGCTGGGCCCATACAATAACACTCACGAAAATGTTGATGAAACGAGAAAATGCGATTATGTAACTGGTGCTGCATTACTCATTAAGAAAGAGGTAATTGAAAAGATTGGATTTCTTGATGAAGAATTTTTACGTGGAAATTATGAAGACATAGATTTTTGTTTTAGGGCAAAAAAAACAGGGTATAAAATAATTTACGCAGCAGATATAACAATAATCCACTATGAAAGTAAAACAATGAACAGACGAGAAGAAACACAAAAAATCTTATACAACGAAAAAAATAGGATGATGTTTAAATTATTAAATTTTCCAATTTATTGGTTTGTTTTTTCTATACCCTATGAAATATTACACCTCGGAGTATTATTTTTTAAAAAAGATAAACATTCACGGCTAAAAGTAAAAATAAGGGATAGAGATAAAATCTTAAGTAATTTACTTTTGTATTTTCCAAAGGTTTTATGGCCCAATATCAAAAATATCTGGGAAATAGTGAATAAAAGAATGGATAGAACAAAATTCATAAATTCCGAAAAAGTTCGCTTGTATCTAAATCAAAAGCCGAAAATTAATTAGCATCAAATTATAACTTAATATAATATGGAAACCAAAAAACCTAAAGTAAGTATTGGAATTCTTGTTTGGAATGGTGAAGATTTTATAAAATTGGCGTTAGATTCGCTTTTAGCTCAGGATTTTAAAGATTTTGAAATTATTATATCTGACAACGCATCTACAGACAATACGGAAAAAATTTGCGAAGAGTATATAAAAAAAGATAGAAGAATAAAATACATAAAACAAAAAGAGAACATCGGATCTGACAAAAATTTCAGTTTTGTTTTAGATGAATCAAGTGGAGAATATTTTATGTGGGCTTCTTATGATGACTTGTGGGAACCGTCTTATATTTCAGAGATGATTAGAGTATTGGATAATAATAAATCAGTAGTTCTTGCTTCTTGTATTAAAGATGAAATAGACAAAAATGGAAATTCAATACAAACAGGTCCTTATTATAACGGTATTTTTCCTAAAGGAACAATATTCAAAAAAGTGCTTAAATTTTTGAGTAAAGATATGGATGTCCATCTCATGTACGGCTTAATGAGAACCTCTGTTATAAAAAAAATTCATTTGCCTATCAATTTTGAAAGAAAAAATAGATTGAATAGAGGTACATACGCAATAGATACTCTCGTATCATTTAGACTAATATTCGAGGGAGATTTTTATATTGTTAATAAAGTGTTATTTCATCATAGACTTATGAGAAAAGATACTGACCTTTACTTGAAATCTCAGAAAAAATCAGATATTATACTAATTTTCTTTTCAAAAGTTTTAAAAATGTTTTTAAATGTTCACGGATATTTTGCTAAAGTACGTGGAATAACATCTGAAAGTGATTTAAATCTTTACCAAAAATATTTTTTATTTTGCATAACATGGATATATGAGTTTAATGCTTTTACCGGATTCCTTTTTTATTATTTTATCTCTTTCTTAAAATTTATACATAACAAAGATTACAGAAAAGAGTATTATGATGGTGCACTTAAATATAATCCTGTACTTAAAAAAAATCAAATTAAATAAAAAAATTATAAATAACCTGCGCTTATGGGGACTATTTATTTTGAATTTAACTCTTCAGTATTTTCCATATCAATTTTATTCTTTTGTATTGCTTTCTCCTAATCCTATTAAATATTGCCCCAATAAACCCTAAATATACACTCAAAAGATACGTTGGAAAAAATTTCTTGGTAAACACAATCCTATTTCTCAACCAATAATAATCCGCAAATTCACTTTTATCTTCTTCTTTTGAGTTTAAATCAATACTTAATCCTTGTTTGTGATAAACCTTACTTTGCCAGCAGTATCCTAACTGCCAGCCTTTTTGCTTACCTCTAAATGCCAAATCTTCTTCTTCATAATATAAGAAGTAATCCTCACACATAATTCCAATTTCATGTATAAAATCTTTTCTTAAAAAACAACTTGCTCCGTAAACGCTTTCTATCTTTAATTCACTTACATTGTACTGTCCTTTATCTTCTTGGAAAGTACCTAACAGTTTACCGACTCCAAACCATTTATTATATGTTCCACCGCCTGCGGCATTTATTATATTGGGATCGCGATAGAATAAAACTTTTGAGCCAATCATACCAACCTTTTTCTTATGTTTTTTATATTCTTGAAATTTTTCAACTAATTTGGTTAGACTATCTCTTTCAATAACTGTGTCGTTATTTAAAAGCCACAGGTACTCAAAATCATCTTTAGCCAAAGCGTATTTTATACCTACATTACTGCCAAAAGCAAAACCGCCATTATAATTCGTTTGAATTAGAATTAATGGATTTTTACATTTTAATTCTAAATTTTTATTTCCGCCTTTTTCCGCCTCCTCTTTAGTATAAAAAACATAAGGCAATGGCTTTGACGATGGTGGATGAGATAGGTGCCTTAAAGAGTTATCTGATTTTTCCGGTTCTGGCCGAACATATAGTTTTCCATCAGCCCAATCTTTAATGTAATGCATAGAGTCATTTGGTGAGTTATTATCTATAACAATTATTTGATAATTTAGGTAATCATTTCTCAGAACACTTTCCAGACACTCGATTGTATCTGCCCAAGTTTGGTAGTTGAGAATTATAATGTAAGTTTTAGGGTTCATTTTTTGTATTTGCCTTTTATTCCCTTTTTGAAATCTCTATAGCCTCGCCACATCATTAATAGTTTGCTTATCTTTTGTTTTTCATAAAGGATTATTTTTACAATATTTACAAAAAAAATGTATTTTTGTATTCCAAAAAAATCAGGAAAAATATTTTTATAAAAATACATAGTATACAATGTATTCCGCGTCATATAATATCTTCTGATAGGTGGATGATTGCTTGTAAATCCAATTATCTGTTTTTTTGGATCGCCTATATCATGTTTTAACATTGCTGTATTACATCGAACTATTAAGTACCCATTAAACATTGCTCTTAGACAAAAGTCACTATCCACACAATCAATAAAATAATCCTCATTAAAATCTCCGATTTCTTGATACACCTTCAAATTTAGTAAGCTTCCAGAAGTTATTGCACCTGAAACCATAGAAAAATTATTTTTATTGAGAATAGGAGTAAACTCCGTACTTATCGTAACGCAAAATGAGGATATAATGGCAATTTTATTATAAACCTGAGTAGCTTGAATCATTTTAGAAATGTTGTTTTCACCTAAAAACATGCTATCTTGATCCATCGTTAAAAGCCAATCATATCCGTTTTGTATTGCCAACCGTGCAGCAATATTCAAAGCTGCAGACATACCCTGATTCCCATTGTTATCAATATAAACGATTTTGTTAAAAGATTCGATTTTTTTAATGATTTCATCTTTTTTTGTTTCTGAATTGTCTACTGCATATAAAATTTCTATGTCCTCAAGATAAGATTTGATATTATCAATAACCTCTTCATTTGGATTATACAAAACAATTACGCCGGCAATTTTCATTTTTTAATTCCAATAATAAGATATTGAGTTACAAAAAACTCTCGTAACTATTCAGCACGTCACTTTTTAATTCACTAATGTTCACGTTTCAAAAATTTATCATTATAGTGAACCCCGTATTTTTGCACTATTTTTTTATTTAAGTATAAATCCGGGTAATCGAAAAAACTGAAGCACTTTATTGATTGCTATCAAACAAATAAGTTTGCTTCTTTCGATACTGTTTTGTTTGATTGGAGCATCTTCATACTGAAATTCCCCAGTAGATTCACTGTAAGGTTCCCCTCTTTTTTTCTTTTCTATAACCAATAAACTATCATAATAATGAAGGGAATCAACTGATTTAGTGAAGTTGTTTACCTTTAAGGCTCGTTGCGTTGAGTGGTATGCATTCAAATAATCAATAAAATTTTTGCTGTATTCTATAAAGGTTCCTCTTCGTTTATAGCCCCCCCCGTATGCTATCCAATATGACGTATGTAAATCTTCGCATAGATAAACTCCGTCATCTTTAATCTGATCGAACAACTCTTCATAACTTACAATTTGCTGTTCCATCGTATGCCCGCCATCATCAATCAAAA
>Ga0210037_1001118_pt1 | contig 17242 bp, 15 predicted proteins | sample CryGey08umfilter_3_FD_185451 | JGI IMG/M metagenome (GOLD analysis project Ga0210037, IMG submission 185451) | Groundwater microbial communities from aquifer in Utah, USA - Crystal Geyser 4/9/14 0.8 um filter (SPAdes) (version 3) | ecosystem: Environmental > Aquatic > Deep subsurface >...
TTGGAGTGTGCAATGATGAAGTATAACTTATTGATTATATTGGTTATTAGTGCGGCTATGTCACTGCCTGCCGCAGCAAAAACCTTCAAATGGGTTGATGACCAGGGCAGAACGCATTACGGCGAAACCATTCCGCCGGAATATGCCAATAAGGATCGACAAACATTAAATAAATCCGGGACGATTATTAAATCGCAAGAGGTTTTGACACCCGAAGAACGCCGCATCAAGGAAGCCGAGTCAGCTAAAAATAACGCCGAGGCGGCGACAATTCGGGATCAGAAGCGTTACGACAAATCCTTGACCAGCACTTATAGCAGCGTCGAGGAAATCGAACTGTCCCGCACCCGCAACATCCAGCAGGTGGATGCGCGCATCAACAGCCTCAAGGCTCGACTCAAAATGGCTCAGAGCAGCCTGCTTACCTTACAAAAGGATGCCAATGCCCGAACCAAGTCTGGTCAGAAAATACCGTCATCCTTGCATGACGACATAACCGAAGCTCAATCACTCATGACACGCTTACAGCTTGATCTGGATAAGCAAAATGCGGACAGACTGGAAGTAGAAAAGCGTTTTGATGCAGACAAGGCGCGTTACAAGGAACTGACCGGAAAATAAACTATACCCCCTCGACTCGCTCTCCCCATCGCACCCCCCAAAGGGTACGAGAACAAGGAGGAGAGCCAACGAACCACTGCACGAGTTTCGCGTTAAAGGGCTTCAAAACAGGCGGTAGCGTCGTTATACGCCAGCAGCAGGCCACTTTCGATTTCAAAGTACCAGCCGTGCAACTGCAAACTGCCTGCGGCGACCCGTCGCTTGATCCATGGGAAGGTAAGCAGATTCTGCAAGGAAACCAGAATGGCGCGCTTTTCGCACTCACGGCTGCGTTGTTCTGCGCTGGCCTCGGCGCAATCTCTAGCAACACTTAAACGCGCTTCATCCACCAGCTTCACCCATTCATCCATATAAGAATGGGCGCTCGAACCACCGTCCTCCATCAAGGCCTTGATCCCGCCACAGTAGGCGTGACCCAGCACGATGATGTGTTGAACTGCCAGATTACACACCCCGTATTCCAGCGCCGCACTGGTACCGTGATACCCTCGGTCTTCTGTTTCGTTGGGCGGAACCAGATTGGCAACATTGCGTATCACGAATAAATCACCCGGCTCACAATCAAAAATTAGCGCCGGATCAACCCGCGAGTCACAACACCCAACGATCAGAATCTTGGGCTGTTGGCCATTTTCGACCAGTTGGCGGTAAACCACATCTCCCCGCGCAATATGCTGTGCCCGAAAACGCGCAAAACCTGCGACTAGCGGTGAGACTGAAATCATGCAGGGCTGACCAGCCGTTGCTGTGCCTCCAAATATTTCGCCGCCGTCTTTTGCAGCACTTCCGGGGGAATACGCGGTGCGGGTTGTTGCTTGTTCCAGCCGGATGCCTCCAGCCAGTCGCGCACGAATTGCTTGTCAAAACTGGGCGGGTTACTGCCCACCCGGTATTCTTCTGCCGGCCAGAAACGCGATGAATCCGGGGTCAGCGCCTCATCTATCAGGTACAGCTTGCCCGCGTCATCCGTGCCGAATTCAAACTTGGTATCGGCGATGATAATGCCTTTGGTCGCCGCATAATTAGCGGCCTCGACATACAATGCGATCGCAGCAATACGCACCTCGTTGGCGCGCGCCTCACCGAGCAATTCGACGGTTTGTGCGAAACAAATATTCTCGTCGTGATCGCCTATAGCCGCCTTGGTGGAAGGGGTAAACAAGGGTTGCGGCAGCTTTTCTGCTTCACGCATTCCGGCGGGCAACACAATGCCGCAAACCGAACCGGTCTTCTGGTATTCCTTCCAGCCAGAACCGACCAGATAGCCGCGCACAATCGCTTCGATGGGCAAAGGTTTGAGCTTCTTGGTGACGAAGGAACGTCCGCGCACCTGCGCCTTATCCGCCTCACCGCTGACCACGGATTCCGGTGCAATACCGCTCAGGTGGTTGGGGATGATGTGCTGCAACTTATCAAACCAGAAATTTGATACCGTGGTGAGCACTGCACCCTTACCTGGAATGGGGTCTGACAAAATCACGTCAAATGCAGACAAACGGTCAGTCTGAACAATCAGCAAATGCTGCGCATCCACTTCGTAAAGGTCACGCACCTTGCCGCGATGCAGCAAAGGCAAGCTGGTTAAATTGGACTCATGCAATACGGACATTGTGCTTCCTCAGTTAAAAATAAATATACCGTAAAATCAAATACTTAGCACTGGATGCGCGCGGGGACCAAGCGGTTGTCGTACCCGCCCTCTACGGCAAGGCGGGCAAGGTCGTCGCGGCGATTTTCTCTGCCTGCTGTTGGCGGTAAATCTTCAGGCGTCCCGCCAGTTGCGGGTCATTCAAGGCCAACATGGCGATGGCGAACAACGCGGCATTGGCCGCCCCCGCCTCGCCGATGGCAAAGGTTGCCACGGGAATGCCCTTGGGCATTTGTACCGTGGACAGCAGGGAATCCATGCCTTGCAAATATTTGGACTGGATGGGAACCCCCAGCACGGGCAAGGTCGTCTTGCCCGCAATGACACCCGCCAGATGCGCCGCACCGCCCGCACCCGCAATAAAACTCTGCACGCCTTGCGTGCTGATTTCCTTGATGTAATCAAACAATAGATCGGGGGAGCGGTGCGCGGAAATAACACGCGCGTCGTAGGCCACACCGAAATCCTTCAGTTGCTGCGCGGCTTCGCGCATGACTTCCCAATCGTTGCTGCTGCCCATGATGATGGAGACTAACGGTTTGGACATCTTGCTTCCTCAAATGACAGACGTGAAAATGCCCCCATTACGGGGGCATTCAGTTAATTACGCGCCTTTATGGTAACCCACTACGCGGTCAACTTCGTTCTTTGAACCCAGGATGACGGGCACACGTTGGTGCAAACCGTTAGGTTGCAATTCCATGATGCGTTCACGACCTGTCGAACTCACGCCGCCGGCTTGCTCGACGATGAAGGACATAGGATTCGCTTCGTACATCAAACGCAGCTTACCGGCACGGGTCGGATCTTTTTTGTCGAACGGATACATGAAAATGCCGCCACGAGTCAGGATACGGTGAACTTCTGCCACCATGGAAGCTACCCAACGCATGTTGAAATTCTTCTCGCGGCCACCTTCTGTACCCATGATGCATTCTTCAACGTAGCGTTGAACAGGTTCTTCCCAGTAACGGCGATTAGACATATTGATCGCGAATTCCTGTGTGTCGGCTGGAATCTGCATGTTAGGGTTGGTCAGGAAGAAGTCGCCCACGTCACGATCCAGGGTAAAGCCATTGACGCCGTTGCCGGTGGTCAGCACGATCATGGTGTTGGGGCCGTACAGCGCATATCCGGCGCACACTTGCTTGGTGCCAGGCTGCATGAAATCGGCAGCGGTCGGGTTGGTCACGCCTTCAGGACAGCGCAGGATGGAGAAAATCGTCCCGACTGAGATGTTTACGTCAATGTTGGACGAACCATCCAGAGGATCAAAAGTGATCAGGTATTTGCCGCGTGGATATTGCTTGGGAATTTCATACACATCGTCCATTTCTTCAGAAGCCATACCCGCCAAGTGACCGCTCCATTCGTTGGCTTTGATGAACACTTCGTTGGTGATGATGTCGAGCTTCTTCTGTGTCTCGCCTTGTACGTTTTCGCTGCCGGCGCTGCCCAGCACACCGATCAGCGCGCCCTTGTTCACGTCGTGCGCGATTTGCTTGCAAGCGGAAACGATGTCGCTCAACAGGCCGGTAAACGCGCCGCTGGCATTAGGAATATGACGTTGCTCTTCGGTGATGAATTGAATCAGACTCTTGCTCATGTTTTCTCCTCGGTTATTAAAGTGAAGCAACTGCAAAAAATTAGGCTTGTGATTCTACCGCTTTTCCAGCCCTAACAGCGCGGCAAAGGGTTTATTTAGTCAATGAAATGAATAATTGTGGCAACTTCTCGGGTAATTCCGCGACTTTATCAATAATGGTGTATTGCTTGCCAAAAATATCCTTCACATACTCATCCGCCTTGGGGTCGAGGTTGATGCAATAGGCGTAAATTCCCTGCTGATCCAGCTCCTTGACGGCTTGCCGCGCATCCTCGATCAGCACGCGCCCATCCTTGCTGTCAATATCGGCAGGCTCACCATCGGTGAGGATCAGCATCAGTTTCTTGTCGGCGGCCTGCTTCTCCAGATAGTGCGCGGCATGACGCATCGCAGCACCCATGCGCGTGGAATAGCTCGCCTCCATCGCGGCCAGTCGGCCTTTTACCGCATCATCCCACGCCTCGTTATAGCCCTTGATGTGCAAGTAGCGCACATCGTGGCGCGTATTGGAATGAAAGCCGGCGATGGCTAACGGGTCGCCCAGCTTTTCGACTGCCGAACCCAGCAGAGACACGGCTTCCTGGCTCAATTCCAGAATAGTCTGACCGCTGCCCGCCGCTTTTTCGTTGAGCGATGCCGACATGTCCAGCAGTAACATTACCGCGATATTGCGCCCGTCGTTGCGATGGCTCATGTTGATGCGCGGGTCGGGTTGCGAGCCGCTTTTATAATCAATCAGCGAACGTATCGCCACGTCCAGATCAAGCTCGCTGCCTTCCTCCTGATAGCGGATGCGCACCTTATTCTGCGGCTTGAGCAAGTCCATCAGCTTCTTCAGGCGTTTTTCCAGCGCCGCATGTTTTTCCAGCAAGCGGTCTATCACCGCCGCATTACCGGGCGGATGCAGGCTTTCATACACGCTGACCCAGTCTGGACGATAGCTTTGATTGTTGTAATCCCATTCGCGGTAATGGCGTGGCGGCAGCGCGCTGGTCTCATTGCCGGGTTCCAGCTTGCGCTCTTCGTGCGCCGACTCATCCTCGTCGTCGGGTTCGATGAATTGCCACATCTGGCGGTTGTCATCGCGGTAATCAACTTCGGTATCCTGAAAATAAGTATTGGCGAAATTGTCGCTTTTCAGCCGCGTTTGTACGATGAACGGAATCGCCAGATCAACCATCGCCTGCGTGCTGGCCTCACCGTTTGCCATCAAGGCATGGAAACGCCCGGCAAACTCGATGATTTGCGGATTCCTGTAGGGGTGTTGCGGATCGAGAATGGCGCGCGACAACATCGCCAGGCGGTGACGCACGCCGGACTGAGTTTCCACGTCGCAAGCCTGTTCACTGGGAATCGGGTGCAGCGCCATGAACAAACGACGCAAGCCGGGGTAGGTGCGCATCGCCAGATATTCCACCCGGCTATCTTCGAGAAATTCCACCGCCATACGCTGGAACGGGCTCAAGTTGTCGGCAATCACTGCTTTCGTCCAGCGCCGATGACCGACGATATGCGCCAACGTGGCACGATAGCGGTCTATGCCAGTAATAACTTGTGTTGATTCAGCAATAAGCCAATCGTCATGCACATCGGGCAGGCGGATACCCAACTTGTCGTAGTAAGGCACGGGTTTGCGCAACTCATCGAACGCGCTGGAATAAGGAATCAACATCTCTTCTTCCTGCCACAGCCCGCGCAAATACAGGCTCAGCTTGCGCTCGTTATCCACCAGCAGCGTGCCGTGACGCTCGCGCTGCAACACAGCAAGGCTGTCTGCCGATTGCAGGCCGAAGTATTCGATCTGGCGATCGGGATGATCGTTGTAATAACGCACCCCGTAATCCACCCAACTTTTCAAGCCAGCCAATGACAGCTGGCTGAGCAACGCGCCAATCTGCTTGAACATCTCCGGCAAACCGGGGCTGGGGAAGGTCTGATGAATGCCATGCACCGAGCCGGTGGTGCGCTCCATCATGTCCAGCGCGATAGCCAGATAATCGCGCAATTGTTCATGCGAATGCAGCCTGCGCGAGGTCATCGGCAACGATTGCAGGAACGGCGTAATCGCCTTGCCATTCGGCGATTTCCCCATCTTGTGGATAAACGCCATGATGTCGGGCAGGGTATCCTCACCGACCTTTTTGGCGACCTCCGGCCACTCTTCCAGAAAAATCAGAATTGGTTCTGCGCCGCGCCCCATCTTGCCGAGAAAGCGCGCATGTTCGATATAGCCCGCCACCCCGTCGGCTGACAAGCCAGCCAGCGCGGCCCGCATACAATCCGGGAACACCTCCGCCACGCGCGGGAAAGCGCAGGCGAGTTGTTGCCAATAAACTTCCAAGTCCTCTGGAATGGTTTTCATGATTTCTTTAATCAGGCAAACACGGCATCAATCGCGTGATCCAGCGTGTCACGGATATCCGCATCGTCGGTAATCGGGCGCACCAGCGCCATACGACAGGCGGCTCGCGGCGCAACGCCAGCCTTAATCAGGGTTGCGGCGTAAACCAGCAGACGCGTCGAAATACCTTCGTCCAGCCCGTGTCCCTTGAGATTGCGTGCCGTCTGGCCGATTTTTACCAGTTGCGCGGCCAAGCCGCTTTCGATGTTCGCTTCCTGGCCCAGAATCGCCACTTCGATGTCCGTCTCAGGATAATCAAACTCGAACGCAGTAAAGCGCTGCTTGGTGGATTGCTTCAAATCCTTCATCAGATTCTGATAGCCGGGATTGTAGGAAATCACCAGTTGAAAATCAGCATGTGCTTGAATCAATTCACCTTTTTTATCCAGCGGCAGGGTGCGTCGGTGGTCGGTCAGCGGGTGGATGACCACCGTGGTGTCCTGGCGCGCTTCGACAATCTCGTCCAGATAGCAGATCGCACCGATGCGAGCCGCCGTGGTCAGCGGGCCATCCAGCCAGCGCGTGCCGTTGGCATCGAGCAGATAACGCCCGACCAAGTCGCTTGCGGTCATATCTTCGTTACATGCCACGGTAATCAGCGGCTTATTCAGTTTCCACGCCATGTATTCGACAAAACGTGATTTACCGCAACCTGTTGGCCCTTTCACCATCACCGGCAAACGTGCCGCATAAGCCGCTTCGTATAACGCGACTTCGTCACCTTGAGCCTGATAGAACGGCTCTGCGTGAACCTTGTATTGATCTATGTTAACCATCACTAACTCCAAGAGTGAAAGCACCTTCCTCCGCCTGGAGGAAAGGCTGGGATAGAGGTAGATTTTTGACTGCCACCCTCGCCCTGAGCCTCTCCCTTATCGGGAGAGGCAATTAAATTTGTCCTGCTCCCCGCTTGAAAAATCGGGTACAGGGGTATGCCGCACGATATAAATCCGGCTTCAGCTCTGGTCTCCACCTTCAAAACAGGGGGATTGAGAGGTGTCCGGCGAATAGATAGCGCTGTAAGCCACCCAGCCGCCCCCTTTGAAAAAGGGGGATTGAGGGGGATTTTGAAAAAAACGCCCCCAGCAAGTGGGGGCGCGTTTTTATTGCAACGATACAGCCTGAACTTGCAGCTTACTTGTGTACGCCCAACTTTTCGCGCCAGCCCGGGAACAGCTTGTCGGAATCCTTGGGGAAGGACTCAAACGCACGCGCAAACTCTTTGTGTTCCTTGGCGTATTCAATAGGATCAGCACCTTCTTTCCAGCAGTTGTAAGCCTGACGCAGAGAAATCGCGCCTGCTGCCGGAGAGTCAATGTGACCGTAAGAACCGCCACCCGCCGTGTTGATGACGTTGCCGTGACCCAGGTTTGCGAAGAAACCGGGCAGACGCAAGGCATTCATACCGCCGGAAACAATCGGCGCTGTCGGTTTCATGCCATACCATTTTTGGAAATAGATAGGACCCTGGCACTCATCGCGTTCAATCATGTAAGCGATAACTTTATCGTCGCCTTCACCTTCCATCTTGCCGTAGCCCATGGTGCCGACGTGGATGCCGGAAGCCCCTTGCAGACGGCTCATCTTGGCCAGCACAAATGCGGTGTAACCGCGCTTGGCAGAAGGAGAAGTCACCATGCCGTGACCAGCGCGGTGGTAGTGCAGGAACTGGTCCGCATATTGGCGACGTGCGGTGGTGATCATGCCGGGGCCGCCGACGAAACCATCTACCAGGAAGGCCAGCTTGTCCGCATCGGGCCCGAAGATTTCCAGCGCCATATCAGCGCGGGCACACATTTCGTAGTGGTCGTCCGCCGTGATGTTCATGGAAAACAATTTTGCATCGCCGGTTTCGTCTTGTGCGCGCTTCATCGAGTCGTAAACCAGTGGCAATACTTTCTTCAATGGACAGAAAGTTTGATTGCCTTGGGGTTCGTCGTTCTTGATGAAATCGCCGCCCAACCAGAATTGGTAAGCTGCTTTTGCGAAGGGCTCAGGACGTAGACCCAGCTTAGGCTTGATGATGGTGCCGGAAATGTAACCGCCGTTGACAACCGGGCGACCCAGGATGCGCCACATGTCTTCGATACCTTTGGTCGGGCCATCAAACAGTTGAACGGCGCGAGGAGGCACATAGAAGTCAATCATCTTGGCATGTTTGATGTCGCCCATGCCCTGATTGTTACCGATTGCGCAAGTCAGGAACGACACCATCATCATGCGGCCATCGGTCACATTGCGGTCGAACAGTTCCAGCGGGAATGCGATGCGCATGTCTTCGGTGGCTTCGTCAATCAGATACACCAGCGCATCTACGCCCTTGGTGAAATCATCGGTCGTCGAAACTTCCACATTGGTGCCGGTTGAAGATTCTGCGGCGAAGTGAGCGGCTGCTTCCAGATAAGTGTGGCCGGGGTTAGGGGCCATTTTGTAGGCAACCAGAATATGTTTGCCACCAGCGATTAAATCTGCTTCATTCAAAGACAGATCTGCATAACGATTAGATTGATCCATTGTTTACCTCTCCTGTGTGTTAACGATAAATTCACTAACTACCAACAACAACGTGTAACAGGTCGCCACTATAGGGCTGCTGCTTCATAAGCGATAGTCAATTATTCTTATAAGAACCATAACAAATACTTATGGTTTATGATGACCGCATTACTTTAACCCGAAATTTTTACACTATGCTGCATTTCACCTTGCGCCAGCTCCAGGTATTTGAAAAAGTAGCCACTCATCTGAACCACTCGCGCGCAGCGGAGGAACTATACCTCTCGCAACCGGCAGTGTCCATGCAAATCAAGCAACTGGAAGGGCATATTGGCCTGCCTTTATTTGAACAAATAGGCAAAAAGCTGTTTCTCACCGAAGCGGGGCGCGAACTGTTCCATTACGCCCGCCACATCGCGCAGCAACTGGACGAAATGGAGGCGCTGTTCGACGAAATAAAAGGCCTGGGCAAAGGCCGGCTGACCTTGTCGGTGGTCAACACCGCCAACTATTTCACCCCGCAACTGCTGGCGATATTTTGTCAGCGTCACCCCAATATCGCCGTCATTCTGCAAGTCGCCAACCGCGATGCGGTACTCCAGGACCTCGCCGATAACAGCACCGATCTGGCCATCATGGGGCAACCGCCGGAAGGGTTGGATCTGGTTGCGCAATCTTTTCTGGACAACCCGCTGGTGGTGATCGCCGACCCCGGCCACCCGTTGGCGCGGCTCACACACATCCAATTTGCGCTGTTGGCGCAGGAAACCTTTTTATCGCGCGAGCAGGGTTCAGGCACCCGCAGCGCGATGGAGCGCGTATTTTCAAAGCATCACATCCAGCCGCGCATCAGTATGGAAATGGAAACCAACGAAGCCATCAAACAAGCCGTGCAAGCGGGCATGGGGCTAGGAATTTTATCGCTGCACAGCATCGAGCTGGAGCTGGAAACCGGGCGGCTGGTGGTGCTGGATGTAGAACACTTCCCGCTGCTGCGCCACTGGTACGTCGCCCACCGCAGCAACAAACGTCTATCCGCTGCGGCGCTGGCATTCAAGGAGTTTTTGCTGACCGAGGCGTGCGGGATAGACAATGAAAAACCCTCACGGCACTCCGCATAAAAACCACTCATCCGGTCTGACGACCCGCCTATCAGACTTGCCATGCCACCAGTCGGTTGCGGGTAGAAACTGCCGCCAGCCGAATCTATTATGCTCACACCCAAGGAGAAAGTAATGAAAACGCAACGCGGATTTACCCTGATTGAAATCATGATCGTAGTCGCCATCGTCGGCATTCTGGCTGCCGTAGCCGCACCAGCCTATACAAAATATATGGCGCGGGGAAAAATCGTTGAAGCGCATTCTGCGCTCACCACCGCACGCATACAGATGGAACAATATTACCAGGACAATCGCACCTATGTGGGTGCCACCTGCCCGGCAGCGACGACCTATTTTTCCTACGCTTGCACGCTTGCAGCAAACACCTTTACCATCACCGCCAGCAGTGCCGCCAATCAGGGCTTAGGTGCAGCCGGTAGTTATGTGTACACCATCAATCAGAGCAATGCCAAAACCACCACCGCGTTCCCGGGTGAAAAACCCAGTACGACCACATGGATCAGCAAGTGATGAAAAATTTATTCCCCATGCAGCGCGGGATCAGCATGATAGAAGTCATGGCGACTATCGCGGTACTCGCCGTCGTAATGGCAATCGGTGCCCCCAATCTATCAAGCTGGATGCACAACACCGAGATCAAGTCCACCGCGCAGAACGTACTGACCGGACTGCAACTGGCACGCGGCGAAGCGGTGCGACGCAATGCCCGCGTCAGCTTCACCCTAACTGATGCGAGCGGCACGACAAGCTGGTCGGTCGGTTGCGTGACCGTGAGCGCAACTTGTGAAGCACCCATTCAAACGGGTACGGCCACCGAAGGCGGGCAAAATGCGCGGCTGGGTGTCAGTACGGCAAGTCTGTCCGGCACAAATTATGCCGCGCCCATAGCAGCGGGAAGTGGCATGAGCGGTGCCCCTTCCGTGGTGTTTACCGCTTTCGGACAAGCCGAACCGACGGCAACCAATATTACCCGCATAGACGTGACCAACTCGGCTGATGCCAATGCTCGCAGAATGGTAATCCGCATCCCCGCCGGGGGTTCGGCATCGCTTTGCGATCCCGCCGCAACGAATTCACAAAGCTGCTGAGGAGAACAAATTGACGACCCCATTCACCCTGCCAGCAAAAGACTCCCAGCAAGGTTCCGTGCTGCTGGAAGCACTGATCGCGTTCCTGATTTTTGCGATGGGACTGTTAGGCGTAATCGGCCTTCAGGCGACTGCTATCAACAACACACTGGATGCGCGTTACCGTTCCGATGCCGCCTTTTTGGCCAACCAGATCATCGCGCAGATTTGGGCAGATTCTGCACTTGTTACGGCTGCCACCGGGACTGCTTCCGCTGTCTATGATATTAAAGCGTCTTATGACTGCAGACCCTGCACCCTCACCAATGGCAACGTGAGTACGCAGGCATGGGTGAAACAAATCCAGTCGGGATTTCTACCCGGCGTGACCGATGCGGCGAATCAACCCATGATTGAGATTGCCGGCAATCAGGTGACGATCACCCTGAAATGGCAAGCCCCGCAAGGCCAGCAGCAAGCTCACAACTATGTGACCAAAACGGATATTCAATTCAATTAGCCATGAACAAGACTATGGAAAACTCACTCACCCGTGCGCAGCGAGGCTTTACGCTCATTGAGATGTTGGTCGGCCTGGCACTCGGTCTGCTGGCCTCGCTGGCAATTTTTACCACCGTCTCATCCTTCGAGACGCAGCGCCGCGTCACCGCCAGCGGTGCCGATATGCAACAAAACGGGCTGCTCGCGCTGTATTTCCTCGAACAGGATTTACGCATGGCGGGCTTCGGCCTGATAGATGCCAGCACCACCCCCGGTAGCCTGCCCTGCGTCAAGCTCAACGGGGTCAACATTGCCCCAGTCAGCATTGCTGATGGCGGTGCGGGTTCTGACACCCTCACCACCCACAGGCTGGATTCGGATACCGGCGGGATAGTCACGGGCGGCGGAGCCGCGAAACTCACTTCTGCTCCAGGCGTTTCGCCCATTACAGTTGATACTATCAATGCCATTCACCTGAACGATTATCTGCTGATTCCCGATGCCAGCCGTAACTGCACGCAACTGCAAGCGACCCCCCTTCCCGCGACAACATCGGCGGCGGCCACTGCGACTCTCATCAATCTGGGGCAGACTGCGGTGGCTATCCCCGCCCTGCAATACCGGATTAACGGTACCAATTTTAATCTTGAACACTCCACCGACAGCGGCACGACCTGGAGCTCCGTAGCAGACAACATCGTCAACTTGCAGGCTCAATACGGAATAGCCAATGCAGGCAGCCAGTCCATTAGCTGCTGGACAGATGCGACAGGTAGCGCCTGCAATGGCAGTGACTGGGCGAATCCGCCCGCTGCAGATATTTACCGCATCAAGGCCATCCGTGTGGCTATCGTGGCCAGAAGTTCACAGAAAACGGCGGGCATCACTACCACTGCGAACCCTGTTGCCTGGACACAACCCACCACCACGCCGACCAGCAGTGCTGCACCCGTGATCAATTTAAGCACCTCCGTAGGCACGGATTGGGGACACTACCGCTACAAGGTCTATCAAACCGTCATCCCGGTGCGTAACGTGATATGGGGGAATCTGTGATGAACTACCGCAACAAGCAACAAGGTGTGGTACTGGTGATTGCCTTGATCGCACTAATGGCCATCTCGCTGGCGGGCGTTGCACTGATGCGCTCGGTAGACAGCAGCAACGTGGTTTCGGGCAACATTGCTTTCAACGAGGCGGCGATCCAGATGGCGGACATCGGGGCTGAACAGGCTTATATGGAAATCATGGGGAATCTTTCCAGCAATCCCAATAGCTGCCAGTTCGTTGCCGCTAACTGCCCTGTCAACAGTGCGGGTCAACCCTACTTTTATCCGAATGTGTCCGCACTCGATGTAACTACCCGTCTGCCCAGCCCGGTGGGAGGCCTGAACTGGAGCAATCCCTTGTCACAAAAATTACCCGGAGACACGACCGCCAGCTACTCGGTGCATTACCTGATCGAGCGGATGTGCGGAGCACTGGTCACAGGTAATGCCGCTGACAATACGGCAAATTTACAGACTCCGGCAACCTTTCTGCAATGCAGGGTCGTGCCGATTTATGACACCCCGATAGCGCCCAGCACCGATAGCACACCTTTAACCGGACTGGGGAAACTTTTTTATCGCGTTACCGTTGAAGTGACAGGCCCGAGAAATACGCGCGGCGTTTCACAATATTTCTTTGGCATCCAGGACGCAGTCAATTAGACCCGGCCGGAACTAACCAGGAGGCTCACCGATGATACTAAAACGCTAGTTGATTTACCGTTGTTGCAAACTCTACCAATTTTATAAGGAAATAATCATGAGAACCAAACCCGCAAAACTCTTGATGGCACTGTTGCTTGGCATGGGCAGTCTGGCTATCGTTTCAACCCCTGCTTTCGCAGACGATTCCAAGGATTCCAAGGATTCCAAGGATTCCAAGGACTCGTCGAGTGTCACCGGCTGCACCGGCAGGGTAATCTACGACTGTGGCGTGAAATTGGTTCAGACCACTTGTAACGGCAGTTCGATTGCCTCAACCAGCAAGGATAAAGACGGCAAAGACGAAAGCGACGATGACAAGCACGAGTCCAAGGACAAGACATCAGATAAAGATAAAGACGGAAAAGATAAGGCGGGAACGGCCAAGAATGACCATGACCGCAACGAAGACACCCATCGTGACCACCTGGATCGGTCTGCGGGTTCAGAACATCAGGAAGGCGATGGCAAGATTGCGATTTGCCACCGCATGGGCGGAGCAGAGACTTCATTAGTTGTCGCCAATGATGGCAAGTTGAGCGGGCATTCCAAACATGCCTTGGATACTGTCGAACGCTGCGAGGATTTCCATGCCCGTAAGGATGACGATGACAGCAAGGAAGACAAGGATAAAGATCATAAAATATCTGCATCTGACGTGGGTTACAGCATCGGCATTACAACCACCCAGGTTGCTTGTCTGAATAAGTACAACACTGGCAATTCAACCATCAGCATTCAGCCGCCCAAACAAGGTCCTAGCCGTGGCGGTGCCAGAACGCTGCACTAAGTTGCATAGTTTGTGAAGTAAGGACGGGGCGGAGCAATCCGCCCCGTTGCATTTGCATTAGCAACACTGCGTTAGCATGTATGCATTCAAATTGAATTCGTGGGCGACATCAGGGCGACAATGAACAAGCAAGCGTAGGGTGCATTCTCATTCAGCAACGCCTTGGCTGCGTTGTTGCTTGGGAATGCCCTTGCGGCATCAAGAGCCCCCCGACGAAAATCCATAACATCTTGATCCGTTGCATGAAATTTTCCAAAGAAGCACTGATTTACTCGTCATTGATGAAACTACTGATAAAACAACTCAATTCTGGCTAAGGGCTAAAGCCCAAGCCATCATGGATAGCCAATCCACTGGTGAAACAACTAAGTATTGACTAAGCAATCAAAAAACGATTGCAAAGTCACTACTTATAAGCCAGCACACCCTAAAGGGTACAAGAGCTGGCAAGTGGCTGGTTATCCGGCGAAGATCGGAATCCAATACTTTGATTAAAAATCATTTTTTCTTTTGCGAAAACGAAAACATCGAATAAATCAACATCTCCCTAAGGCATTCTCAGGTTGAAGCCCGCTACCACTTGGCCATCGTTTGGTTGAGCTCGTATTGCGCCTCCGCATTATCCGGGTTTAGCTTGAGTATCTCAAGATAAACGGCTTGGGCTTCATGGCCTGTGGCTTGCAGAATTTTGGCTTTTAACCAATAGGCATTGACCGAAGGTTGCCGGTTCAGCGTTTGCTCGATATAGGTCAAAGCCTCTGGCAGATTACCCATCTTGTGATAGACGCGTGCCAGACGATAAGTCACATCGCTATCCTCCGGATTTTCCTTGCCCGCCTGTTGGTAGGTCAGCAATGCCTCGTCCAGCTTACCCTGGTATTCCTGACAGGCAGCGATGTTGAACAGGGTGTCCCGATGCTCGGGGTCGAGCTGTAAGGCTTGCCGATATTCTCTCACCGCCTCCTGATAGCGTTCACGCAGACGATATTGATCGCCAAGCTGATGGTGCGTTTCGGCATCATTCACCTTGTTGGCAAAAGTTTGATACATCCCCAGCGTGGCCTCCTCCACGCGACTATCCAGATTGTTCACATAGAGATGCCCCAGGCGCTCAAATTGCGCGGTGATCGTGGAATTTTTCAGCACCATGGTGAGATACGCGAGATGTTCAACGGGATCATATTTCATCGCGGGTTCGACGGAGTTCGCCACATCGTCGAGGCTCAGCGTGTCATAAAGTTGATTCTGAAACACTTTGAATTCCTTCTTCTTCAGGCTGGCCATGGCAAATTCCAGCACGGGGCGATCTATGGTGTTGATGGGTGCGGCAAATTTAAGCGAGTCGGTAAACACTTCTGAGCTCAATACGTTATAAGCCAGCAAACGAGGAACAATCTTGTTCTGCAACAGATAGGTCTGCAACTGCGGTGCCTTAGCCACCAGCTCGGGATGTTGCAGCTTGACGGGCTTGTCCGATGCGACCAGCAGGTAATAGCCTGATTTTACGAAGAGTATCGAACAATGGGCGAAACGCTGCCGTAAGCTGTTGAGGATGATGCGCGCGCCCTCGCTGCCAATACGCGAATCCATCCAGGTCAGATAAATGCCGTCGGGGTTAAGGCGGCGTTTGATCTTGTCGAAGAAGTCCACGGTGTAGAGCTTGGACGAACTGAAATATAAGGGCGAAGTCACCGTGTTGAGGATCATGTCGTAGCTTTTATCCACCGACTGAATGTAATGGATACCGTCATCCACCACGATAGTCACGCGGGGATTGTGTTCGATGTCGAAATTCCACTGCTTCATGCGGAACTGGTTGTCGCGCACCACCGGATTGATCTCGACCACATCGGTGTGGTCGAACAGCAAGCCGACTGCCGAGGCCGTCGCGCCACTGCCCAGTCCCAGCACCAGTGCCTGTTTGGTCTGCGGTGAGAACATCGGGCCCAGGGTTCCGACCGTTTTTTCCGACGGGTTATTCATCGGGATGCTGATGTAGCCGTTAATGAAAAAGTAGGGATTACCGTTTGACCAGTTGATCGAGAACACGTCCTGGTAGCCCTTGAATTTTTCGGGGAAGTTGAACGACTTGCGATCATCCTCCATGTCTTTTGCCGAATGAAAAGAGGTATAGCTAAGATAAAGCAAATCCTCATCCCATTTCCAGTGCTGCCATCCTGCTGTGCTCAGCAGCACGACGGCGGCAGCAAGCGGCAAGCGGTAGCCTCGCCATTGCCTGATCTCATCGAAATGAAAGGCCAGCAGCGCTGCCGTGACCAGTGCCGCAATGACCAGCAATTGCACGCCATAATCGAGGTATTGGTGCAACACCAGCGCCATTAACAGGAATCCCGCCACATTCGCCAGCGAGCAGATATACAGCAGATGACCCGACTCACGGGCAACCTCGCGGCGACTATTGAGCAGGGCGGGGATGGTCGCACCGAAGGTGACCGCAGGGATGCCCATCAAGAGTGCGAGAATGCCGCCTTTCAGGAAGAGTATCGCCATGCCATGTTCCACCGCCTTCTCGTAGAGGTCGGCATATACAAACAGCAAATCTCGATACAAAACAATAAACAGCAACAAGCCGACGACATTGGCCAACATCAACTTGCCAAAACCAACATTCAGCCGCTTGACCAGGAACGAGCCCAGGGCGATGCCAAACAGAATGATGGCAAGCACAAAAGCAAAAGATTCACGGAACGGGCCGAACATCAGTTCGGCAATTTTTACCATAAATAACTGAAAGATAGCCGAGGCGATGCTGACCAATATCAAGGCAAAGAGGTGATTGCGCGGCGTGTGACTGGCCTCCGCTGCTCCGGGTGGCACAAGCGCAATCGGTCTGGCGACAAAATACAGCAAGGTGGCGGCCAACAGATTCACCAGACCAAACACCATCACGGTTCCCGTAATGCCGAATTGCCGTATCAGCCAGAACTCAATCAGCAATGCCGTCGCCGCCGCACCGAAGTTATAAATGGCGTAAACACGCGAAAACATCGGGTCTTCGTTCATGCGCCCCAAATAACCGGCAAACAACGGTACGCTGCAACCCAACAATAATGCCGGCAGCAGCAACAGCAGCGTTCCCACCAGAATAGGGCCGGCAAGGCTGGGCAAGAAGCCCATGCCGTTATAAAGCAGGTGCTCTATCGCATCCTGCGACCACACAAATGCGATCCCGTAAATGCCTATCAGCGCCTCGATCATCCACAGGCACCGCCACAA
>Ga0210037_1001122_pt1 | contig 17209 bp, 18 predicted proteins | sample CryGey08umfilter_3_FD_185451 | JGI IMG/M metagenome (GOLD analysis project Ga0210037, IMG submission 185451) | Groundwater microbial communities from aquifer in Utah, USA - Crystal Geyser 4/9/14 0.8 um filter (SPAdes) (version 3) | ecosystem: Environmental > Aquatic > Deep subsurface >...
TTGAACCCCTTCTTATGAACCGATCCACTACCGCAAGATGGGCATACTACGGCAGCCCGAGGTGCAGTCACGTTTTTGTAAGTCTCGGTAATCTTTTTGATCAGTTCATATACCGTCATTCCGATATCTGTATTGGTTAGTTCGATATTGCGGGATTCAACAGGAGCATCAATGACTTCAACAGACTTCTCGTTGTAATCCTTGTTCAGATACTTTTGCTTCCAACCAGGTGCGGTAATATCCTTCCAAATCAGATACTTGGCAGCACGACCCTTTGCGTTATTATAGTCAGAAGGAATCGACACCACATCCGCAGGATTGATCTTAACCAGCAACAGTCGGTCACCATCACCATTGCCATACTTGTTAAGATAGTTCTTGGAACAGAAGTGAAGACCTTGCGAACACGTATTTTCACGGCGGTCATCCACCGTGTTGCGAGGCATTTCAACAACAGTTCCAACAGCGTTCATAAACTTGCCATCATGAATGGAAGTGTAATTGTTGTTAACCATTTTGTAGGCAATGAAATGCCCATCGGATGTGATGGGAAGTTCGGTTTCTTCCAAGAACAAATACAGTTCATCGACCGCAACCTTTGACGGATTGGACATCAAGTTGTTCATGAAAGCAACCAGAGGAGCAGCATCAAAACCGTCATGAATCATTGCCAAGACACGAGTGGTCATAGTGTTATGCAATTCCGTCTTTTCGCCGTTCGGCATCATGTAGTAAACGACCCCATTTGCGACGGAGATAACGTCCCCAGACTTTGACCCATAATCGGTGATGATCTTGGCGACAGACATTTTAGTAACGGCTTCGTAATTACCAGACTTGATTCCTGCTACTGCATCAGCGAACTTTGGATGATCGCTTGTAAACTTCGTCACTTCGCCCGTTTCCAAGTTCATGACAGACACATAATTGCTTGTAACAATGTGAGAATACGACATTTTCAAACTCCTTTTTCGATTAGATTTACATACTCTTGAATATGCGCGCGTCGATCAGTCCAAATAGTCCCACCAACGTACCTGTCAAATTCAATATATTGTAACATCGGATAGATTTCTTTGCAAATTTTTTCGATGTTTTCGTAATTAATGATATCAATAACATCCAGCGTTTCTCCTGAAATCCGACATGCTTGTTCTAACGTCTCCAAAATTGCAGTCGTTGAACCATATTGACGAGTAATATCAATGTGTTTCGCCTTTACGACGCAAATAATATCCTTAACTGGTTTAAGGATTTCATCAAGTTTAGTTGACTTTATGTCGTAAAACGTCAAATTGCCGAACACTCGATTGTTGCGCACAGCAGAACCCAACCAGTTAATCTTAGCATTTTCGATATCCTTTGCAAGAGCTGGACTATTTTTCAGGTTTTCGATGAACTTTTTCATTGCAGTCTTTTGGTCATCAAAAGCAAGAACTTCGCCCTTGTGACCAATAACATAATATCCTTGGTTATGTAGAAATTTGACGGTAGACGTGAATTCTGGATTAGCATCACGAGAACGAGCATCCCTGATGTTCAATGACACCTTGTCTGTGTATCCTTCTGCTTGCATCTTGGTAATACGTACAAACATGCGTCCATCAAGCAGGTAATAATCATCATCATCATCAGACGTTCCGCGTCTTTTTGTGGTACGAGGAACCTTAGGCAAAGACGATGCATTTATGACAGGAAACTCTGGACCAAGCAGATTTTCTTCCATGATCACGAAAAAGTCGGTCGATCCTTTGTAAGCTTGTTTTACACGTGCGGCAGCATCCCGAACACCTTCACGCAAGACAACCTTGACTCGTGCGATTTGATCAATCGCAACGGAAAGTGTGCGATAATCTTTGTTAGTATTAAGGTCAAACGATTCACTAACATTCACCGCGTAAGTTCGCCAACAGTTGAAATTCCTGAGGGCGTCGTTGATGTTCTTGTACTCGCCCCGATGCACTATTGACAGACTTACGCCAGGTTTCCATGTCACACAATAACGTCGAAAATCGTTGGGAAGATCAACAACCCCGTATGAATTTCCCTTTACCGCCTCGCGGACGAAATCATGAGGATAGTTGTTCCATTGAGTCATTACGAGACTGCGATACTCGACGCCATTTTTAGCAACAGAAATTGCAGCCTTGATTTCCGACAACATTTCACTACCAATTTCCTTCAAACGATTAATGATCGCCGTTGTGGTCTTGGTATTGTATTGAATCTGTTCCCGAGAAATGCCCAAGTCAATGGAACTCGTTTCGAAGAACAGGTCAATGTTGTTTTTGAAAAGACTGAGAATCAACGGTTGATCGATTGAACCGCCCAACTTTTTCGCATCAAGTGGATATTCGCGCATCGTTGTGATTACGTTGATGCCTCTGACATAGTCAGACCGAATACCATACTTTTCAGTTTGCTTTTTATAGCTGGTCTTCACAATGCCGATATTCCTGTTGAACTTCGGAAGAACCCGATAGTGCTTGAATGCCTTATGAGCAGCGGACTCCCACAGATGAAACTTATTCTTTTCGATAGGAATTCGGACTTCAAGACCGCTTTCTTCGGTCTTACCTTCGAAGACTTTTGACAGCGCGAGACTACCTTCCCCGTTTACGAAAACTTCAAGTTTGATCATCTTTCCATTATGATGGGAAACGAGCGACCACGTGCTTGAAACAGACGCAACAGACTTTGAACCGATGCCGTAAAAGCCGATGGCGTTTGCGTCATCTTGCTTAGACGATTCGCCAAATTGGGTCAGAAACTTGAACAAGTCGGGTTCAGACATACCAGGACCATAGTCACGAATTACCAAGTCCGGCTCAACAGGTGTTGGCATGGTGATTCGAATAGGTTCATCTTCCTTACCGACCATACGGTGTGCATCAACACCGTTTGCTGACAACTCCGACAGAACCGCGTATTCCTTGTCAGTGTAAAGGAAGTTTGAAAGCATGGCAATCAACTTCTTACCATTAGTTTGCGACATACTAAACTCAACCGCGTTGGTCAAGTTAGTCTCTACCGAGCCCATACCCACTTGCATATTAGCCATTACAAAACTCCATATCAAAAGTAATTCTCATGTAATACATCTTACATAAGTGCCGAATTATTGTCAAACTTTTATTCTACTTCCTTGATACGAGCACCAGATGCCATGATTGTGATCTTCATGACTTTGAAAGGAGAACGTTCATAATTTTCAACTTCTTCCGCAACGAATTCTTTGAACGATTTCATGATAGTCATCCTCTTTACAATCTAATATTGAGCGAATGACTACATGTTACAGAAGATGTTAATTATTGTCAAGCACTGTAAAATTACCATGTTTTGTCAGCTTTAGATTAGCATCGAAACGATCCCCAAGGTTCTCCCGATGACTGATCACGAACAGATTTGTGTCCTTTAGTGATTCAACGATGCTCAAGAATCCATCGATGCCAGCTTGGTCAAGTGACTGATCCATGATTTCATCCATGATCAAGAGGTTCGTATTTACAGATGACTTTAGACGAGCAACGTCACGAAAAACAAACATTAGAGCCAAGTTTATTCGTTGCTGCTCCCCCGCACTAAAGGATTCGTAGGTGAACGTGTCGCGGTGTCTACTCTTTACAGTTTCGTTGAAATTTTCATCCAACTCAAATGAAACAAACAGATCCATCAGGTCAAGATATTTTTTGATCAGCCCGTTCAAGACAGGTACGTATTGCTTGATGATTCTAGTCTTGATGCCAGTGTCCTTGAGCATTCCAGAGATAGCATCATAGTACGATTCCTGTTTCTTCAGTTCTTTTTTAGTTTCGGACGCCGACAAGATATCTTTAGCTAGGGAACTCAACTTTTCCTTTTCATCATCGATGGAACCGTTGTCCTGCAACATGTTTCCGAGTTCTTGATGATGTTTTGATAACAATGAATTGGCAATAGCAATCGCACTGTTGCATGTTCCGATTTCGCTTTGTAGTTTTCTTATCTGATCCTGCGTTTCGCTAATACGTGTGATTTGCTCATTGAACGACTTCATGCGTTCTTCGATTTCCTTTAGACCTTCTTCGAACTCAACAATCTTGCTGGTCGACTTCTTGATCAAATTTTCCCGATGATGTTCCTCAATGCTCTGGTGACATGTGGGGCAAATATCGGTGGTTGCGTAGAAGTCTTTGTCCTTGTCTTGCTTTGCGATGTTCGTCTTGATCTGCTTTGCGATATTGAGCAATTCGGACTTCTTGGTTGTTATCCGTTCGAAAGCGGTATCGTCCAACTCTGCTGCGTTGATGCCCAACGTCAACATTTCTATCTTTACGAATTGTGCGTGAACTTCTTCATTCAGTCGAATGATTTCCTTCTCAATGTCAGATTTCTTACCCTCTTTTTCGCTCTCCAACTTTTCCACAAACGACTGCTGCATCTTGATCTTCTCTTTCAAGAAGTTGATGTTTGTGGTTATCTTGTCAAGTTCTTCGTAGTGTGTTTTTACTTGTTGTTTCAATAAGTTATTCATGACAGAAAAAATCTTGATATCAAGAATGTCTTCGATGAACTCACGTCTTGCTGCCGCCTTTAGTCTCATAAAAGGCACATAATTGCCCGAACCCATAATGACCACTTGAGTGAACGTTTGATAGTTCATCTTCAAGATTGTTTGTTCAAGCACCTTCTGGTAGTCTCGCGTGTCCGCGTCTTGATTGAGCAACTTGCCGTTCTTGTAGATTTCAAACTTCTTAGGCTTGATGCCTCGTACAATGCGATATTTCACCTTGTTCACAGTGAAAGTAAGATCGACCTCAAGTCCCTTCTGATTTACGGAATTTATAATCTGGGGAATATTGATGTTTCGATAGGGTTTACCATACAGAGCAAACGTCAAAGAGTCTAGCATAATGGAACTTTTTCCTGTTCCATTTGTTGCGGTAACAAGTACAGACTTTGCTTGATTGTAGTCGATAACGAGAGGCGAATTGCCGACCGACATGAAATTTTTTAGTGCGATTGAACCAAACTTGATCATACGACTTCCATTTGTTGTGCTTCCGTATAGAGTGCGCGGAGCATTTTCTTGAGAACTTTTTTATCTAGAACATTATCAAGCGAGTCCACCGCTTTGTCAAGAATTTCTTTGGTGCTCTCAAGATCAAGTTTTTCGCCGGACTGTTCCTGTTCTTGGACGTTCTCGATGATCTTCACGTCCGCAGGTCCTTGCGCGTACAGCTTGGACAACAACTGATCGAATCCATATAGATTTGTTTTGCTTGAAACGATGATTTTTACATACTTACCTGCTAGACCAGAAAGATCAAACGATTTGTAATGATTGTCTGGGTCAAGTTGATCATCATAGACCATACGATGGAACAACAAATTAGGATTTTCGATGAATGTCATTTCCAGTGTGGACGTGCCAAATACGTGGAATCCCTTTGTGGATTCATGGTCGACCCACGTGATCTGATATGGCGTACCAACATAAAAAACATGCCCATCATCATTGCGGTGATGAAAGTGCCCAGAATATACAGAATCAAACTTCTTGAAGTCTTTAGTCGAAAGACCGTCCTCATGCTTCTGCCCTTTATCCATCTGAAAGCCCGCGAACTCGAAATGACCAAATGCGGCAATCGCTTCCGACGCTTTCACCTTTTCCAGTGTAGACTCAAGATTGCTTGAGTTTATCCAAGGGATGTACATAAATTTTGAGGTGCCAATGGTTACGTCGGTAGGCTCAACAAAAACGTTTATGTTATAATATTCGCGCAAAAGAAGAACAGGAGAACTCACATCATTCGTATTCCGAAAATACACGTCATGATTGCCTAGCAACACGTCCATTGTAATTTTCTCGGCCTGCATATAATCGAAAACTTTTGTCTTCCATTGATTTAGAACAACAAAGTTTACGAACTTTCTACGATCAAATATGTCTCCTAGTTGAATTATATGTTTGATCTTATGCTTTTTCATGTACGGAAACAACTGTTCCGTAAAAAATGAGATATGATAATCAGCAAATACTTGGCTATCGTTTCTTGCACCGATATGCACGTCACCCAATACAATAACTTTCATGTTATTTCTCTTCCATAAATTCTTCGAGAGAGTCCTTTATCACTTTCTTTTTCGCAGCCTTTGCTGCCTCATAACCTTTTGTGTCAAAGTAATATTGCTGTCTCATATCTTCGATTACGGCGCCTATCTCACCATCTTCAGTGTTGATAAGTTCATTGATAGGCATACTCTCGATAATTTTTGCTTTGATGTAGGATTGTTTCTGTTCAGTGCCAATTCTACGAACAAAGGCATACCAAGCAATTTGTGTAAAGTAAGCAAATGCGTATTTTGAGATTTCGGGATCATAATTATCAACGACTCGTAGACAATTTTCCAGTGCATCGCCAACCATTTCTTGGCGGAAAGAATAACCTATGAAGTTTGGGCGATATGATAACTTGTTACAAATATCGAATATACACTTGGCAATATAATCAGAAATAACAGGCTTTTCTTCATCGGGAGCAAGTTTCGCTAAAATTGCTCTACGTTCGGTAAGTGCAATAATAAAATCATCATTCGAAACATAATGATTTGTTTGTTTTTTCATGTTTATTTCCTTATGTTACATAAATACATCACTGAAGATCATAAAAATAAAATACGCAAATCAATGACAGGAATAAAAAGAGAACGTATCATTTGTAGAATCTCTGTTAGAAAAGAAATGACATTGATGGGATTCAACAAATATCTAAAGCATCTAAATAATTTAGTTGACATAATTTGATTTGTGCTCCGGGAAAGTGCTAGAAACTAAACTATAAAACTGATTATGAATGTCTTTTAGTTTTGGTTTCTCCATGTTATACCGATTAGATATTTCTAGTAATGACATTAGCATATCACTAAGAAGAATATCCAGTTCTTCGTTCAAACGAACGTTTAGTTTTACTGCTGTTACGATTCGATCTTTTAAATTGCGCATGACGTTTGTGGCTACAACGCTGCCGAACAGCCGCTTATGTTGCTCATCCATATGACAAACGTTTAGAATCTTTGAAATATGCACAAAATATTCTTCATCTTCAGAGAACGGAACCCATTGCATTAGTAGTATTTGATTTTCGTTTGCTGTTACCCTATGCGGCAAATATAGTGTCATAAAATCGTTCTCATCAGCAATACCATCAGTTTCTGTAAATAGGGTATCTCCATTATCCAACATTACGATAACTGGTGCTCGTTCGTTCTTGTTCATTTATTCTCCAAATCAATGTCTATGATACTATATTCGAATCCCTCTTTGGAGTAAATTTCCAGTCTTTTTTCAAAGTGGTCCCACGTATGATTTTCATGCTTACCAATTCGCAAATCATCCGCTAGATCAAACAAGGTAACGTGTGTCTTGTCTTTGGACATTCTCAATCCTCTACCGATACTCTGAATAACTCGAATGAGGGATTTTGTCGGGCTGGTAAACATGATGTTGTGTATTCTCTTGACGTTCACACCGGTCGAGAACACACCAGATGATGCTAATACTATAACATCATTTCCAGTCTCAATCAAATTTCGTATCGATTCCCTTTCCGCTGGTGGAGTTCCGCCATGAACGTAGTAAACGGGTCTATCGCCGGCAGACTCGCTAATAAGTCTATGCAGAACATCCCCATGTTTTTCGATAAAATTGAATAATATAAGAGTGTTTCCCGATAGAGATAATGCAAGATTTCTAATAAATTTATTACGTTTCTCATGACCAATGATAAAATCCATTTCTTTAGCATATTCGGTCTTTCTTAGTGTTTTACAGGTATCAGCAGAATACTTGAAAACTATGTTCTTGATTTTTATGTCGCTTAAAAGTTTTCTCTCTTGAAGTTCTTTTGTTGATGCTACCTTTGAAACTTCACCAAACAACGAAATGAGCATCTGTTTGTGGGTCTTTGATCTATCCAATGATCCAGTAAAACCCACTTTATACTTAGCGTTGATGCATTTTTCTACAATACTAGAAATCTCTTTTGATTTGCCTTGATGAACTTCATCCACAATAATCGCATCAAACTGAGCAAACCATTCATCTGGTATATTAGACTTTGTTTGAAGTGATTGCCACGTGGATATAAAAAAACTTTTCTTTGAATTTTTAACTTGTCCAGCATATATCACATGAACATTATCTTCGACGTTCCATTCATTCTTCGATGAGTAATCAATGAAATCGGATTTCATTTGATTGACAAGAGACACAGTAGGAACCATCAACAAAACTCTAAGATCAGATTCAATAAGATATCTGGCTATCGCATAGATTTGAGCTGATTTGCCTGAACCTGTCGGAGATAAAATTAGTCGTCTGTAGTTTCTGAGTGCCCGATATATTGCTTCATATTGATAATCTCTAAATTCAATTAAATTACCATCAGAATGAAGATTCAATGACTTTACAAAATCAACAAGTTCTGGTGCGGTCACAGACGATTTCTCAATTGGAAGCCCATATTGAGAATCACTCATAACGCACTCATAATTTCGGGATTCGCAAAATTCAATAATCTGCCGGGCGATGCCGACGTGAGTTTTTTGCTTATATACGGATATCAAATGGACATATCCGTCCCATACCTTATTCTTGAATTGTGGCGTATGTTGAAACCCAGGCATTTGGAACTTGAATGCATCGTCTAATTCTTGAAGCATCCAGACTTCTGCATCTAGGTGCAACCAGGACTCGTTCTTTTTTGTTATTGTTAGTTTATCTGTCATATATTGTAAGTATCATATCTATGTTTTTCCCGAAGAAGCATTTGTTCTAATTTATAACGCTGCTCCCTTTCTTCAATTTCTAAGAGTTCCTTGCGTAGTTTACGATTGAAACTTTCATTACCAATTTTTTCAAAAATCTGTCGCAATGCTTCTTGTCGTTTCTCGGTTAGTGAATCGTCTATCATATCAATTTCCCTCCATGAACTTCTGGTAATCGAACAATGTTTTTAGTGAATATCCTCTCGAGTTAATTTCCTTCATGATATATTCAATCGTACTCAATGAAGTATTGTAATACTCAAGACGTTCCTCTTTTTCGTTCAATTGAGCGTCTTGTTCAAATAATTGATTTAGTTCTGTGGTGTTTGGCTTTAGACCTTGCCATTGCGGCCAGTTGTGATAAATGAGATCATTTTTAGTAAACTCGCCACGGTAGTATCTGCGTTTCAGATTCTTGAGTGCACTAAGTGCACGAATTGCCGCCGCCCGTTTTGAGCGAAATTCGACAAAGTATGCGAGGTACTTTGAATGTAGAAAAGGAACACGAGCAATCTCCTCAGCAATTTTGAGTTGATTTATCTTCGAGTCCTCTTTCCAATCTAGTAGAATATCTTCAATTTTTGACATAGTATGTTCATAGTTTTACACATATGACCATAATACTATATGAATTTGGTGAAGTCAAATTTACTGAATGTCGAACCACTCAACGGCGAATGCGGCCGTAAACGTGATTGGATCAGCGTCCGTTGGATTCGATCTTAGTTTCATGGAAGGAAGTGATATTGGATATACTCCGTTCATGATAAACGACTTCGGTCCAACAGTTACGTTACAATTAGACGTATCAGTTGTCTTGATTGAATTCAAAACTGATAGATTTCGCATCCAGTTGTAAATCTGGAGATACGTTGTTAGATTCTTATCAAGCAGAATCTCAACCGTAAGATCAGTAAACTTTATCTTCTCACCTGGCAAAGCAATATCGTGAAAGCGAGTTGCCATATATGCGCTGTTCATCACCATTTCGGGCAACACGATAGAATGACAGTAAAAGGGTACACCCGGAATCTTACTGAAATTCAGTTGATAAGAAGTTTGTTGAAACAGACTAAAATCGTATTCGCAACCTATATCAGGCATTTTCTTGTCTCGCTGGATAATTCTTGTTTAGGAAATCTTGTTGAAGATCGTGAAAGTCGGTGTGAATGACCGGATATCCCTTCTCTACTAACCAAGATGATGCAAAGGCTGCGATATCTGCTTCTGATACTTCTTGTGTGTTTATTCTGTCAGTGCTACTCAATACATCTAGATATTTGTCTATGCTCATTTGTTGACCTCACATGTTGTGTATTTATCGAATGCCAAAAGTTAGGGTGCCACAGCCCCATATTCTCTCTATGCCACGTTCTTTCAAAATAATCCATTCAGGGCGATTATCATTTGGAGCGATTTTTTTCTTCATAAATGCTGCCCTATGCATTCGTACATGTTGTTCTTTTATATTGACGTACCAGTAACTAGGAGGATTAATCTTTATCAATTCAAAACCATTTGACTGATATACATCACCAAAAGACAAACATCTATCTGCGTAAGAAATTATCGACCCCGAGTGGTCTTTTCTAAAAGATTGAAGTAATTTAGAAAATCCTCCAACAACCTGAGTGTTCTTTTTGGTAGCAAATCTACTCAATTCCCAATCAAATTTTTTGTTATATCTCGATTTACAAAAAGTCATCACACAAACTAGATCATTTTTATAAAATAAACCATAAAAAAACGACGAAAAATCACTGCCTTGAATATGATTTTCTTTTAAAAACGTTTGCTTAGTTTGCTTGTCTATTTGTTTTACATCACAATTTTTAGCGTATAATCTATCGGTATAGATACCCAACTTTGATGCTATTATTGATTTGACTACATTAGTATTGTATGACCAATCATCAGAAAATAAGTGAAATAATTTATAACCAGACTTTTCAGCAAGTACCGTTTTATTCAAATGATAGTTAGAGTCTTTTCTGGCAGAAACGGATTTTTCATTTTGTCTATACAGATGATGAAACACACCATTAAACTCAAATGCAATCTTTTTACTTTCAACGACAATATCTAATTCTTGACCATTACCAAGCAATTTTCTATCTCCAGTTTTTGTTGAAAATCCAAGAGATTTGATAAAATCATTGACTTCTTTTTGTTGTTTAGATTCTCTGGTAAATTCCCGATCATAAGAATTTGGGGAATTTGCTTCAATTTTGTGTTTTTTTAAGTAGACCGACAAGGTGGATTTTGTTGTTCCTACGTCTTTTGCAATCTCATCTAAAGTTCTATGTTTTACTTTATGCTCATGATATAACCATTCATAATCAAGAACTTTTTGTTTTACCGAGTATAAAGATTCATTATATCTCACTTTAGGTATATCATGAATCTTACAGTATTTCTTTATCGGAATAACTGATAAGCCTAACTCATTAGCAATTGAGTCATACGTTCTTTTAAGTGTGATTCTTTGTTCGTATAACCATGATTTGTCGCTAAGTTTTGTTCTTTGATCATCAGACAATCTTCCATGTTTTTTTGAACAAGCATCGGAGCAGTATTTTATAAATTTATCAGAATACGACTTGTCATAAGATGCATATTTGCCGCATACAGGACAAGTCGGGCAGTTTTCTTCTGTTATCGAATTCCGTTCCAAAAACTCTAGGAAATTAGTTGGTGTTTTTGGATAAACTGAGGTGTACCAAGAATGTTCTGTCATATTAATTAGTGTTTATTTATCACGTCTATATTAACACATATGTTTAATATTGTCAAATAAAAGGGGAGCCTATAGGCTCCCCCTCAAATACATCCAAACTACTTTTACTTATTAGGTCAGGTTAGCGACCTTGGTCATGCGATAGTAACCATTCTTCTGAGCAGCCATGCCAACGTTACCCAGAGAGTCTGCATCGGCGCCAGCCAGTGGGTTGCCAACCATACCGTATCTCGTCTTGAAACCGATCTTAGGTTGGAAGGTGTTAGGATCAACTGCGCGAAGCATTTGCAGCGGAACGTATGGGCAGTAGAACATACCAGCGTCATAAGGAGAAGAACCCTTATAACCAACTAGGTAATACTGATTCGATGAACCATTTGACATGTACGGGTCGATATAAACCTTGTACTTGCCATTTAGAACACCAGCGAATGTTGTGCTTGCTTCATCAACTGTCAGATTAGCAGAGATAGCAGGAGCGTAGTCCAGCATACCAGCCATTGTCAGAGCAGATGCAACGTCGGCGGAACACAGAAGCATGTTACCACGACCACGACGGGTGATTTCTGCGATACGGTTAGCATCACGTTCGATTTGGAACAGCATACCCTTGAAGCGTTCAACTGACCAACGACCATTTGCGTCGGTGTCAAGGTCAAATGTGCCAGCGTTGGTAGTACCGTAGTCAGCGCCAGGCATAGCGATGGTGTAAATCTTACGGATAACTTCACGGTTGATTTCTGCGGTGATTTCACGGGACAGAATGTTGCTCAGTTCAGCCTCAGCATCCAGACCATGAACAGCCTTAAGGTCTTGTGCCAATTCGATTGAGTATTCAGCCTTCAAAGCACGTGACTGGGCGGTCACGGTGTGCTTCTCTATGGTGAAGCCCATGGTAGCAGGAATAACACCTTCAGCAGCAGTCGTAGACATAGCCAACGTTGTGTTGATATTGACACCTGAACCAGTTCCGTCGTTGATACCTGACGTACCAGCGGTGTAGCCAGTAGTAGTATCCCAAGGGGTATTGCTAGTTGCTTGAGCAGCGAATTCACCACCGGAGTAAGCAGAGTTAGCTTCTTGATACAATGCTTCTGTACCAGCAGAAATCGTGCTTTGATCGCCATAACGCGATTTCAGAGCAAAGACCAAGCCAGTAGGCAGATTCATAGGTTGAACACCGCACAGGTCATATGCAATCAGCATAGGCATTGCACGACGAACTAGACCGATAAGCACTGGGTCAAACTTACCAACGTTACCGGTAATGTTACCAGGAGCAATACCAGGAGTGCCGTTTTCGTTAAGGGTTTCGCGTTCTTCACGGATAGCCTGTTCTTGGTTCTCAAGACAGATAGCTGTAACAGCACGACGGTAAGGATCCTTGATTTCGGGCATGTCACTGTGGTCAATGACTGGCGCCCACTTTTCTTGGAGTTGTTGAGGAGTTAGTTTCATTTTGTTACTTCCTTTTCTTTGTGTTTATAATTAACGCTTGAATGATAGAGGACCAGAAAGGACGTTTACGTATGCTGCCATCGTGTTATTCAATTCAACGGATTGAACTGGAGTATCCGACTCAGCAATTACGGTTGCCTTTTTAGTCTTGGGGAAATGACTTTCCTTTATTGTTTTGACCTTTTGTTCAAAAGTCTCTGCTGATTCAAAGGTAAGACCTTCGCACAAACCAACAAACTTGTCTTTCTCTGTTGCTGTCAGTGTTGACCCTACATTCTCTACAATGTTTGCGCGCTTCAATGTAACAATCTCTTGTTCCATGTTCGCCATAGTAGAAACAGATTCATCAAGGGCAGCGGTCAGTTCTTCGATTTCGCTTGCTTGTTCATCTAGAATGTCCAACTTTTCCTCAGGTACATCAATGTAATGCTCAGTGAATAAATTCTTCAATCCATCAATAAAGTTTTCAATGATTTCACCTTTAATACCGCGTTCAAGGGCCAATTCGTTCGCTTCCAACCAAGTGTTAATTGCCTCGGTCATGTATCCATCAATATTTTCAACTAACTCATCCCTTACTGCGTCTACTGCCTCGTCAAGACGTTGAGCATATTCTTCATCTAGACGATTCAATTCTTGTTCAACACCTTCGGCAATTGCCGCTTCCATGATCGTTGCTGCTTTGACCATGAAGTCTTCTGAGAGGTCTTCACCAAAAGAAAGTGCGTCCATATGTTCTTTAACTGAGTTACCAAGTTTCTTTGACTTACCAGCATCGATCTTTGCATTGTCGGACTTTGTTTGCCCGTCTTGACCGCCACCAGCAGGATCACTTGTATCCATAGTTCCGTTATCTAGCTTCTTTGACTTGCCTGTTTCGGTCTTTGCATTGTCGGAAGCGGCTTGGGCGCCTTTGTCTACAGATTCATCGGATACAGCACCTTCTTGGGATGCTTCATCGTTTGAAACTCCTGGCAGCTTCTTGCCTTCCAGCAAGTCTTTAATTTTTGATTCGAGACTCATTTACAACTCCTATAATTCGTAATATTATTTAGTACAACTGCGATTTTGCTCACTATATTCATCAATATTATTTTCTACATCCTTATATTTACACATATCAAAATGATATCTAATCATAACTGGTTTGCCGCAAGCTTGCCGCAATAAGGACATGTTACTCTATTCTCTTAGTAAAGACTCGACGAAAAATTTGAATGCCGCTAATTTACGTTCTTCTGTGATTTTTTTCTTTTTCAGTTGTTCTATTGTAATTTCTTCAATCTCACCTGTTTTGGATATTACCCATTCACGCCCTTCAAGAAGACCATTTACCAGTGCTTGGGAATATGAGGGGTCGCCAACAATATCAACTGTATTCATCGTATAATCACTTTGAACCTCTGATAATCCATTACCGAGTTGTTTGATCGAACCCAAACCGCGAGTAGAAACTCCAAGTTGGGCACCGCCTTCCAAAAGATTTTGAGCAATCTTGCCCATTGGCGTGTCTAGAATCTTTGCTCGACCTAGAACGTCTTTACCATTAGAATCCCATTTCATATATTCAATAAGATGGGATACTCGATCAAGATTAATCGTTGGTCCAGCAGGATGATTTAATTCACCCATGGCACGTTTAGCTTCGATAATCGGCTGAAACTTCTTTAAAGCTCCATTTAGAACTGATTCATTATATATACGTTGATTTCTGTTTGGTGCAGTTCCAGTAAAGATGCCCTCAATAAAATATGTTTTCTTACCGCCGATAGATTCGGTAATCGTCTGTACTTCTTCTGATAGTTCTGATATGAGTTTCATTTATAATTACCTAATTATGGAGTTATTGCACTGAAGCCTTGTGAGTTCGAGAATCGCCTAGCCGCACGAACCAGAACAGCAGCCCGGTCAGTAATCTGCGAGGGTTATTGAACAGCACTTGGTATTACCCTCGTCAGCCCAATCATCGCCAGTCGTGACCAGATAACCATAGCAATTGCCAGACGCATCCAGTTCGATAACTTTGTTGATCTGACTGATTTGCGCGTACAGCGAACTGCCGTTGACTGCCATTGTTGGCAGGTCAATGTAGCCGATGTAGCCGGCGTAGCCATCAGGCAACCCATGCCGCATTATCCGAATACGCTGACGCGGGTGACGCACTGCACAAGTGGGGGCGAAAATTAGTCATGCCGCTAGGGACTGAGGTGGCAAAAATGCGCAGCAACACGTCGGTCACATGAACGTGCCATTGACTGCGCCAATGCTCGCAAACGTCTCACATCAGAACCACCACCAGGCGGGCCAACCACGTCGCCAGCGGCATATGCTGTAGTATCGGATGGACGAGTCACGGCGACCAGTTACTTCCTGAAACAAATTGTTGTAAACTCATTATGGATATTCCTTCTTATGACGCTTGCATTATTGTTAACTGAGTTGCTGCACCAATACTAGTGATTGATGCTCTGACAAAATTTATGGTAGGGTCAATAATCGTATACTGAGTATCGTCGGTAACCGATGAATGTGTTATAGTATTTATATTAATCCAGTGAGACCCATCCAAACTAATTTGTAGAGTATAAGCAGCGCCACCAGTTCCAGTAACGTAGGATTGGACCACTCCGGGGCGAGTAGAATTATTTTTATACGATACAGCCGCTGTAGCACCAGTAAATCCTGTTGTGTAATATGAAGCAGTCACAAAACAGTCGATTTTTGGATTAGGTCCAATGGGTCCGTTTCCAGTTGATGGTACGTTAGCAGTTAATGATGTCCCTGTTGGAGTGGATGCAACAGTGGTTGTGAATGCTACTGGAGAACCAATCCACTGCACTTTAATTGTTTGCCCAGTAGTCAGCAAATGATTAGTTGCAAAACCGAACGTAAGGACTCCGCCGGCGAGAGTAACCTCTGTGGGCGTGAATGTTTGAGTAAAATAAACTAATTGAGTCATTTTTATTCCTTGTTTGCAAGACGCGTTAGATGTTGATGAAACATTCTGGCAGTGGAACCAGAAGCATATTTCGACTTACGATATCCGTATTTCTTGGCATGTGTCAAAAGAGAAAGAACTTCACTTGAAGACAGTTGATGAAAATCTTTGTCACCATGTTGACTAAGAATTGATTTCGCGGTAATAGAGTCGAGTTTTTCTTTTGCTTCGTCCAGAGACATGACAATACCACCACGAATCACAACGTTTTCCTTTGTTTCTTCATTGAAGAAGTAAACGCCGGAATTGTTGCCGGTAACAACAGTATTTGTCTCGGCAAAACCTTCGGAGATAAGTTCTTTCTTCAACATCTTTAGAGCAAGAGCGGACTTGATGGAGTCAGTCAACGTCGGATATTCTTCAGCAGCCTTTTCCATCTTCTTCTTACCATACTTCTTGTCGCCAATATATGCAGCGACCCTTGGTCCTACTTTGGCAGCGAGCGTGGCGAAGCCGACGTGAGATTCATTCATACCAAACTCTTTATCTGGGTTATTCATATATGCAGAATTTTCGCGGGAATTTTTAATATATTCCAGCTTTTCTTTAGCTGCTTTCGCAATTTCAGGATCAGCATGATTCAAATGTTTTGTTGGATAGTGTTCCGTTGAAGCAATGCGTATGTTGAATAGAATCTTCTTCTTTTCATCATCGGGAGTATGTTCTTCACTATGCATCTGTGAGTAACCATGCTTCTCAAGGTCTTCGAGATTCTTACCACGATGTTCTTCACCAGTTTTTGTATTCTTAACAACCACTTCTCCATTAGCATCTTTCCATGCTTTATGGAAAGTACCATCACGATACACGTTACCGACGAAAGCGGAACCTTCCTCAAGTTCAACTTCCTCAGTCAAGTCTTTCCAACCATCTGCATGAATGTTTGCAACATGCTTTCCTGAGACATCCTTGACTATGATGGATTTACCTAGATTTTTTGCAGCAGTCTGCATAGACTTAACTGCATTTGAGGTTTTTCCCCACTCGGCAGGTTGTGAAGTAATTAATCCACCATGTTCAGGATGATAGAACTTATATCTTATCCCCCCCGATACCATGTTGAACGTTTCATAAAGTGCCTTAGGCATGATTATGCTCCTTTGTACTTTGTAGACTTTTTGACCTTAGGTAATGCGCCCATCTTTTGCTTCAACAAGTCAGCAATTGCAGACGAATCAAAGTTCTTGCCGCCGTGTTCGGTTGCC
>Ga0210037_1001130_pt1 | contig 17143 bp, 14 predicted proteins | sample CryGey08umfilter_3_FD_185451 | JGI IMG/M metagenome (GOLD analysis project Ga0210037, IMG submission 185451) | Groundwater microbial communities from aquifer in Utah, USA - Crystal Geyser 4/9/14 0.8 um filter (SPAdes) (version 3) | ecosystem: Environmental > Aquatic > Deep subsurface >...
ATATTACGATTGCGCCCCATGAATTTCTCAATACATCAGGCGAGCCACATCGGCAACCGAAAATATAATCAGGACAGGGTCGCCTACGCCTACAACAAGGATGCGTTATTGCTGGTGCTGGCGGACGGCATGGGTGGGCATTTGCACGGTGAAGTCGCAGCGGGTCTGGTTATGGATACCTTCGTTACGGAGTTTTCCCTTCAAACGCACATTGATGATCCTTCCGGTTTTTTATCGGACACTATGCTGCGTGCGCACCAGCGCATCATGGCGCTTCCCCATCACGATGAAGGTAATTTTCCCGGCACGACTTGCGTTGCCGCGCTGATTCAGGGGGGTGAAATCTACTGGGGACATGCGGGCGACTCGCGGCTTTACTTGCTGCGCAATGGTAAGGTGTCAGCCAGAACACTGGATCATTCCATGGTGCAAATGTGGCTGGAACTGGGCGTGATTGATGAACAAGAGGCGCGCACCCATCCCAAGCGCAACCAGATTACCAATTGTCTGGGCGGTGTAGAAGACCTGTTCAGTATGGAATCCGCTACACCCGTCAAGCTGCTGCCAGGTGACGTGGTGGTGCTGTGCAGCGATGGTTTGTGCGGGCCGATTGTAGACAAGGAAATGATCGCGGCTTTTTCATCAGAACCTGTTGGTGCGGCACTGGACAAGCTGATTGCCAGCGCCCTTTCCCTTGAAAATGGGCGGGCAGACAATGTTACCGGCCTTGCCATGCGCTGGGAAAATGGCGCGATCGCGCATGACACTAACGAAACCGTCTGCCACGTCCTGGGAATCCCCTAAAACCACTCACCACTCACTACTCACTACTCACTACTCACTACTCACCACTGAATCTATGCGCCCAAGTCAAAGACAAGCCAATCAATTGCGCGAAATACGCATTACCCGCCACTACACCAAACACGCCGAAGGCTCGGTGCTGATCGAATGTGGCGACACCAAAGTCATCTGCACCGCCAGCGTCGAAGAACGCGTGCCGCCGCATAAAAAAGGGAGCGGGGAAGGCTGGGTCACGGCGGAGTACGGCATGTTGCCGCGTTCCACCGGCAGCCGTATGCAGCGCGAAGCAGCCCGAGGCAAACAATCCGGGCGCACGCAGGAAATCCAGCGCCTGATCGGGCGTAGTCTGCGCGCCGTGGTGGATCTGGGCAAACTCGGCGAGCGCACTATCCAGATTGATTGCGACGTGATTCAGGCCGACGGCGGCACGCGCACCGCCAGCATCACCGGCGCGTATGTCGCCTTGCAGGATGCAGTCACCGGCCTGATAAACAAAGGCCTGGTGCAGGAAAATCCGCTTAGGGATGCCGTCGCCGCCATCTCGGTCGGCATCTATCGCGGGATTCCTGTGCTAGACCTTGATTATATTGAAGATTCCGCCTGCGACACCGATATGAACGTGGTGATGCTGGGTAGCGGTCACTTCGTCGAAGTGCAGGGTACGGCGGAAGGTGCGGCCTTTACCCGTGAAGAAATGGATCAGTTGCTTGAACTGGCACAAGGCGGAATTGCCGAACTGATCGCCTTGCAGCGCGCGGCTTTGGTACAGTAAATAAAAAAGTCGAATCGGTTACGAGGTTTTTTATGGAGTGCGCAGACTTGTCTGCGCTTGAAAAAAGGCGGCGACACGGCACCGCACTCCAATTTTTCGCCCGCAGACGGGATAACTAACGACTTGCACGCTGGCTGCCTAGTCGAATGGCTATCCATGACGGGCTTTAGCCCTTAGCCAGAATTGAGTTGTTTTATCAGTTGTTATATCAGAGGGGTTGGGGTTAGGGATTCTAATTATGAAAAAACTCGTCATCGCTTCAAACAATCCCGGCAAATTGCGCGAATTCCAGCAGATACTCTCGCCGCTGGGATTCGAGGTCATCACGCAGGCGCAACTCGGCATCGGTGAGGCAGAAGAGCCGCATCACACTTTTGTCGAGAATGCCATCGCCAAGGCGCGGCACGTCAGCCGTGAATCGGGCTTGCCTGCGCTGGCGGATGATTCCGGCATTTGTGTGAACGCGCTGCATGGGCTGCCCGGCGTTATTTCCGCGCGTTTCTCCGGTTTTCCCAAGTCGGATGAACGCAATAACCGCGCCCTGCTGGAAGCGATGAAGCCCCACACCGATCGCCGCGCGCATTACTACTGCGTGCTGGTGCTGATGAACTCGGCGGGCGACCCGCAACCGCTGATCGCCGAAGGTGAGTGGCACGGCGAGATCGCACACCAGGAGCGTGGTGAAGGCGGCTTTGGTTACGACCCGCTGTTCTGGTTGCCCGAACTCGGCAAGATGAGTGCCGAACTCACGCACGACGAAAAACACGCCATCAGCCATCGCGGACGTGCGATGAAGGTGCTGCTGGAAAAATTAAAATCGTAGGGCGCAATCGTTATTGCGCCGGATGAATCAACAGGTGCGAATGCGCTGCGCGTATCAACACCCTACCCACCGTACATGACCCTACACCCGCTTAAACTGGTTTCCCTTCAGTCGCAGCTTGTTGATTTTACGGCGCTGCCGCCGCTGTCGCTGTATATCCACGTCCCTTGGTGCGTGAAAAAATGCCCGTATTGCGATTTCAATTCGCATGAGGTGCGCGCCTCCTCCCTCCCCATGAAGGGGGAGGGGAGGGGTGGGGGTGAAAAGCCATTATTTCAGGAAGCAGAATACGTCGCCGCCCTGACCCGCGATCTGGAGCTGGCCTTGCCGCAAATCTGGGGTCGCCGTGTTTATACCGTGTTCTTTGGCGGCGGTACACCCAGCCTGCTTTCCGGCGCGGCGGTCACCGAGATATTGCGCCAGGTGCGCATGTTGTTGCCGCTAAGCCTGGATGCCGAAATCACGCTGGAGGCCAACCCCGGCACGGTGGAAGCCGACCAATTCGCCGCCTTCCGCGACGCGGGTATCAACCGGCTGTCGCTGGGCATCCAGAGTTTCAACGACGACCACCTGAAGGCGTTGGGGCGCATCCATTCGGCGGACGAGGCGCGTGCGGCGATCGCCGTCGCGCAGCGCCATTTCGACAATATCAATCTGGATTTGATGTACGCGCTGCCCCATCAAACACTGGATGAGGCTTTGCAGGACGTGCGATCAAACACTGGATGAGGCTTTGCAGGACGTGCGAACCGCGCTGGACTTCAAGCCGCAACACCTGTCCGCCTATCATCTGACGCTGGAGCCGAACACCTTGTTTTCCCGCAATCCGCCGAGCCTGCCGGACGATGACACGAGTGCCGACATGCAGCAAAGCATCGAGGGTTTGCTGGCTGAACACGGCTACCAGCATTACGAGACTTCTGCCTTCGCGCAAGCTGATCGCCGCGCCAGGCACAATCTCAACTATTGGCAGTTCGGCGATTATCTAGGGATAGGCGCGGGCGCGCACAGCAAGTTGAGTTTCCCCGACAAAATCATTCGGCAAGCGCGCTACAAGCAGCCCCAGGCCTATATGCAACAAGTGTCAGCGGGCGCGCCGCTACAGACTGAAAACGAAGTCAGTCGGGAAGAATTGCCGTTTGAATTCATGATGAATGCGCTGCGTCTGAACGAAGGGTTTGAGCCGGGCTTGTTCGCCGAACGCACCAGCCTGTCACTTGTCTCCATTCAGCGCGAACTGCTGGTGGCGGAAAAACGCGGGCTGTTGCACCGCGACCACCAGCGCATCGCACCGACACCGCTAGGGCAACGCTTTTTGAATGACTTGCTGGAAGTGTTTCTGAACGAGAAAAGGTAGCCAGCGTAGCCCGGATGAAGCTATGCGAAATCCGGGAAAACTGGTGCGCAAGCGCCCCTATCTGCGTTCCTTATTTCCTGATGAACACCAAATCCCAAACCCCATGCCCCAGCTTGATGCCGCGCTTTTCGAACTTGGTGAGCGGGCGGTAGTCGGGGCGGGGGGCGTAGTCGGTGGCGGTATTGGTAAGCAGCGGCTCGTCGCTCAATACCTGTAGCACCTGCTCGGCGTAGTTCTGCCAGTCGGTGGCGACGTGGATATAGCCGCCGGGTTTGAGTTTCGCCATCAGCTTTGCGATAAAGGGCGACTGGATCAGGCGGCGCTTGTTGTGGCGCGCCTTGTGCCACGGGTCGGGGAAGAAGATGTGTACGCCGTCGAGCGAGTTGTCCGCGATCATGTCGCGCAGCACTTCGACCGCATCGTGCTGGATGATGCGGATATTGCTGATGCCCTGCTCGCCCATTACCTTGAACAGATTGCCCACGCCGGGGGTATGCACTTCCAGGCACAGGTAATCGTTCTGTGGATTCGCAGCAGCGATGGTCGCCGTGCTATCGCCCATGCCGAAACCGATTTCCAGTATCCTGGGTGCGGTTCGTCCAAAAGATTGATTTAAATCAAGCGCTTGTGTCGAGTATGGGATTCCGTAGATCGGTTGCAAGGTGTCCACAGCGCGCTGTTGCGCAACCGTGACGCGGCCCTGTCTTAATACATAGCTGCGGATGTGGCGGTTTTTGAGGGCTTCAGTGTCGGTCATTTTCAATACAAATCAGTTCGCAGATGACACCGTTTTAATCTGCGTCAATCTGTGTCATCTGCGGATAAGGTTTTAGGGTTTATTAACTGCGTACCGGGGCGATGATGCCGGCGGTAGGTGAGCTGGGGCTGGCGCTGTAGAGCTTTTTCGGCATACGTCCGGCAAGGTAGGCGCTGCGTCCGGCTTCGGTGGCTTGCTTCATGGCGGAGGCCATCAGCACCGGATTTTTTGCACCGGCAATCGCGGTGTTCATCAGCACGCCAGCGCAGCCAAGTTCCATGGCAATCGCGGCATCCGATGCCGTGCCCACGCCCGCATCCACGATCACGGGCACGCTGACTTTGTCCAGGATGAGTTGCAGATTCCACGGATTCAAAATCCCCATGCCGGAGCCAATCAAGGAGGCTAACGGCATGATGGCCACACAGCCGATGTCTTCCAGTTGCTTTGCGATAATCGGATCGTCCGAGGTATAGACCATCACCTGAAAGCCCTCATTCACCAGCGTTTTTGCGGCGGCGAGGGTTTCGATGACGTTGGGGTATAAGGATTGAGGGTCGCCCAGCACTTCCAGCTTGACCAGACTATGGCCGTCCAGCAATTCGCGCGCCAAACGCAGGGTGCGCACCGCATCATCTGCCGTGTAGCATCCTGCGGTATTGGGCAGATAGGTGAACTTTGACGGGGGGACGGCATCCAGCAGACTGGGTTCGTTGGGGTTTTGGCCAAGGTTGGTGCGGCGTATCGCTACGGTGACGATTTCAGCGCCGCTGGCATCCAGCGCCGCGCGGGTTTCAGTGAAATCCCTGTATTTTCCCGTGCCGACCAGCAGCCGAGAGGTGTAATTTTTTCCTGCGATGATAAGCGGATCGTTCATGTTGTTATCCTTTTGATTATATTTAATTTTAGCGCAAAGACCGACGATTCAACGAACTTAACCGCCCCCCACCGCCACGACGATTTCCAGCTTGTCGCCATCCTTAAGCGGGGTTTCGGCATACGAGCTGCGCGGCACGATGTCGCCGTTGCGTTCTAATGCGATGCGTTTTCCGGTGTAGCCCAGTTCGGCGATCAGCGCCGCGATGTTGCAGGAATCGGCTAATGGGCGCGCTGCGCCGTTGATATATACAGTAATCACTTTCAATTTACCTCTCAGTTAAGCTAGAATGCGCGACCTGAACGCGGGTGTAGTTCAATGGTAGAACGGCAGCTTCCCAAGCGTGCGACACGCGTCGCTACAGGTCTTAAGAACCTTCTCGTCACGATATAGAGCGAGAAAATCTGAATTGGCCGCTGACCAATTGAAATAAACAGTTGATGTGCAAACATCATTAAGCAACACAAAAAAAGCATTATAAAGTGTTACAACAAAAATAGCAGCGTACACATAACTTCGTGGAAGCTGCGTAGCGGCCTAGGCTGCATAAGTAATTGTTCTACTATTTGGTAAGAACATAAATAGAGATGAACCGAGGGTTCAGCCCCTCGTAGTCTAGGAGCAGTGCGTCACTGGTAACGGTGAGGTGCTAAGCGCTCTGACAATGTAGCCACCTTACGGGGTATGTCAAACTCCGTGAGGGGTTTGATATGATTTCGGGAGTTGCACCCGGATGAGGCACTAGGCTGAGTTGGATGATTAATGTAATGTGAACCGCTGTTAAACGTCGTCAAGCTTGTAGAGCCAAAGGCAACTTGCAGTATCGGGCTCTGGCCAAAATGGCACGTGATTGGTTATTTGTTTGCTTGGTACAAATACGCTGACATACAATCACCGGCGAAAAGGCGGAATCTTCCCAACTCGTGTTACTTGTGCGGAACGTGGTAAGCCCAATACGGTGTCCGGCTAATCTGGCGGACAAGGATAATCGCAAGGTTATCTGATACTGTAGTGGGTATAGGATTGTGGAAAAAGCGAATGCTGTGCTGTAATGGCTCAGATAGGGGATGAAACGATTGCCCTGACGTGAAAGCGTGCAGACTTCTACTAGGTGACCTGTCGCGAGACTGGTTTGTGAATCGTACCCAGTGGGGATAGATGTTTATCCCCTAGGGGTAAAGCGTCTATTCCCTCGGGATTATGTGCGGGTGTAGCTCAATGGTAGAGCTCTTGCTTCCCAAGCAAGTGACGAGGGTTCGATCCCCTTCACCCGCTCCAATATCGGAGGTTGATATGGACGCTAGGTATCAAGAAGGCGATGTTGCCTCCGCAGTTTGGCATAGTTGGCACCAGATTCAATGGTCTGACGCACACCAATCTGTTGCGAGGTTACAGACGCGTATCGCGAAAGCGACAAATAACAATGAGTGGCGGAAAGTGCGCTCGTTGCAACGGCTCTTAACTCGATCCATTAGTGCGCAAGCATTAGCGGTCAAACGAGTAACAGAAAACCGTGGTCAAAAAACTCCGGGTGTAGATGGTAAAACTTGGAGTACTCCAGAAGAAAAGTGGGAAGCAGTCTTAGGTCTCAGCAACAAGAGATACAGACCGTTACCGCTACGACGCATATATATCCCCAAAGCAAACGGTGACAAACGCCCACTGGGCATTCCAACCATGCGCGACCGGGCGATGCAGGCGTTGCACTTACTCGCATTAGATCCTGTAGCCGAGACAACCGGAGATACGCACTCATACGGCTTCCGCCGTGAACGGGCTACTGCCGATGCCATAGAGCAAGTACGAAATGTACTTGGTCGAAAAACATCACCACAGTGGGTGCTTGAGGGCGACATCAAAGGGTGTTTTGACAACATTAGTCATGACTGGCTGGTTGATCACGTCTGTATGGACAAAATCATCCTCAGGAAATGGCTGAAAGCGGGGTTTGTTGAGATGGGAAAATTGTTCCCAACGAACGCCGGAACACCGCAAGGAGGAATCATCTCCCCGGTGCTGGCAAATATGGCGCTGGATGGATTGCAGCACGAACTGACAGGGATGTTTCAAACAGTCCGGCAGGCGCGTGAAGCGAAAGTTCATTTGGTGCGGTATGCAGATGACTTCGTGATTACCGGCAGTTCGAGAGAGTTGCTGGAAAAACGGGTCAAACCTTTGGTAGTACAGTTTTTAGCTAACAGAGGCTTGGTTCTTTCCGAGAAGAAAACCACCATCACTCATGTGGCGGAAGGGTTCGATTTTCTGGGATGGAATGTCAGGCGTTTCAATCGGATGTTGCTCACGCAACCCTCGAAGAAGAACGTCAAAACATTTATGACCAAGATAAGCGATACGTTGAGGGCAATGCGCACAGCCAAACAGGAAGACGTGATCTACAAACTCACTCCGATGCTTCGGGGGTGGGCGAATTATCACCGGAGCCAGATGGCGACGCGTACCTTCGCAAAATGCGATCACTTGATCTGGCAAATGTTGTGGCGCTGGGCGGTTCGTCGTCACCCTAACAAGGGGAAGCGGTGGATCAAACAGCGTTACTTCGTGAGCTTCAAGGGGCGTGATTGGCGCTTTGCCGAGAAGGATAAGATTCTGCCCGTCTTGGGTGAGTTTCGGAAACGTACTCACATCAAGGTTCAAGCAGAGTCAAATCCGTACAATCCGGCGTTCGATGAGTACTTTACCAAGCGGCTTGCCCGCAAAATGGATACGGTGCTCACAGGACGCAGAAAATTACGTTGGTTGTGGTGGTGGCAGGAAGGACTTTGTCCGATCTGCCTTCAAAAGATTACGCGAGATACGGGGTGGCATCTGCACCATCGGGTCAAACGGTCTCAAGGAGGTTCGGATGTACTCACCAATCTGGTGTTGCTGCACCCGAATTGTCATCAACAGCTACACGTAAATGAGTAACGACAATCCGCTGGCATTGCTCTTGATTGAGTGATGTTTCTGGGTTGCTTGAGCCGGATGCGGGGAAACTTGCAAGTCCGGTTCTTAGGGGAGGGGGTGGCCGTGAGGCTGCCTCCTTACCCTCCTGCATACGAGGGTTCGATCCCCTTCACCCGCTCCATCCCCGTTTTATCCACGATTCCTTCAATAAATCTGCCCGTCATTTTACCTGCTGATCGTGCATTGCGATACGCGAGACGAAGGCCATCGCCAGCAGATTGGCGAATATCGCCACATAACCCACCCGGTCGTAGCCGATGATTTGTCCCGTCGCATTTTGCGTGGTGATGAATCCTGCCAACGTCGCCGCCAGCCCACTGGCGAGTTGCTGGATGGCCGAGTTGAGCGACATGAACGTGCCGCGCAGTTTCGGCTGCGCCGCCGAGGTGATAATGGCCATGGCCGGGATCATGCGCCCCGAGACCAGCACGAAAAACGCGGTGGTGCAGCCGACCCACAAACCCAGCGGTGCGAAGGTCAGCTGGGTGACGGCAAGCACCGGCAAGGTCGCGGCCAACGCCATGATGCGGTAGATTTTTACCTTGCCGCGCTGATCCGCCCAGCGCCCGATGCGCCGTGATGTCAGCAGCGTGGCCGCGCCTCCGAACAGATAAATGTAAAAAATATCCGCTTGCGCGATGCCGATATTCGCCACCGCGTACACTGTGATGTAGGGAATCACGGTAAAGCCGGAAAACAGGATCAGCAGGGTGAACAGCAAGGCGCGCAGGTGGTTTCGGTCGCGCAACACCTCAAACATCGCCGCGAAGGGATGGGTGCGTTTTTTTAGGGTGAGATGATGGCGCACATCCGGCAGGAAGCGCTGCGCGATCAGGATGAACAGCACCGTGCTGGCAGCGATAAACAGAAACGGCGCGCGCCACTGGAATTGGTTCGCCAGCCACAACGACACAGGCACGCCCGCCACGGTCGCCAGCGAGAACGAAGTCGAGATGATGCCGCTGGCGGTGGCGCGGCGCTCGAACGGAATCAGATCGCCCACCAGCGTTTGCACCATCGCGCCCACCACCCCGCCGAAAGCGCCAGCCAGACCGCGCGCCACCAACAGCGTGGTGTAGCTGGGGGCAAGCGCACACGCCAGCGTCGCCAGACCGAACAGCCCAAAGACGATTAACAACAGACGTTTGCGCTCGAACCTGTCCACAAAAGTCGCGGCGAGCAGCCCCGCCAGCGCCGCGCTGAAGCTGTAGCTTGCCACCAGAAAACCGAATTCATGCGTGCCGATAGCGAACTCGCGCATTAGAATCGGCCCCAGGGGCATCATGATCATAAAGTCGAGAATGTGCGAAAACTGCATCCCCGCGAGGGTCAGCAGCAGATAACGCTCGCGCAGCTGGGAAAGGGTGTGGTGCATGTTGAAAAGAAGGATTAGCTTGAAACTTGAGCTGCGATTCGTTTGCCCCACTCCTCACTTGTGAGGGAAGGGGGCAGGCAAGGCAGGTTTGCGAGTTGTTGCCCACAGGGCAACATCCCCGCGAGAATCATTTCGTTATCAGGGGGGGCATTATTGCCATGCCCGTCAGTCGGGCGGCATTTTAACAGGATATTTGTAGCCCGGATGACGCGCAGAGGATATCGTAACCTGGTTCATGGTTTATCGGGCCTGGTTGAATTCAATGCCCCTGCGGTATTGCGGTATTACCCGCCACGTCGGGCGTAGCCCGACCTATATTGGGTTACTGTTTGTCCTGCCTGGGACGCGTGAAAAAAGTTGTTGCGTTAACCTTATTTCAAGACTTCGCCCTTGGCTAGCAGAGGCGCGTGCAATAGCGCGAAGTCCTTGGGTGACAGGTATTGCAGCACGGGTTTTTCTTTGCCGCTGGTTACAATATCCAGCCCGTGTTGCGGGTATAGCCAGTGGACGATTTCGGTATTTTTCTCGCGTATGCGCTGTGCGGGTTCACCGAAGCGCTTGGTGATGATGGCCTCATCAATGCTCAGGTTGGGGAGATAGGTCAGGCTGCTAACCGGCAGTGTGCGTACATGCTCCAAATCAGCGAAAGTCATCGTGATATGTTTGCCGCTGGTGTCGTTGTTCAGGCGCAGTCCCCGTTCGTATATGCCTTGTAATTCTTCCGTTGGAACGGCGATGGTCATGATTATTTTGGCTTTTAGACCGTTAAAATTGACTTCTTCATAGAAGGCTTCAACCGACTTGCCACCTGCAGAAGGCTTGAACAGGCTGATTTCGGCGACTTCCTTGAAGGTTTTCTCCACATCGCCGAGGGATGTGACTCCCAGCGTCACGTTAAAGACGCGCGTAGTGTCAGGCGTTGGGTGGGTGATATGCCAGGGCAGGGTGTCCGGTGTATTGGTCGCCTTTCCTGGCATCATCAGCAGTATTGAGATAACAACGACGACGAGTGCCGTAGCACCCAAAATGATTTTCTTGTCCATATTAAACTTTCTTGGTTTTTTGAGTTAAGGCTAATGCGGCAGCAGGAACCCTACCGCTGCTGCATTGATGTTCTGCATCAAATTCCAGTACGACCAGAACCAGAAGCACCACCATGAAAGGGAGTTGACCGATGCCGAAAGCAAGTGCATATCCGGCTACTTTACTTATGTCTAACTGGGCACCGCCCAACAACAACGCGGCGGTTAGTGTGCCAGTCACGACGAAGAGCAGCAGAAAAAGCCTGGCGCGTTGAGCCGCCAGCAAAATGTGTGACAGCACAAAGTCGGAGGTTTCGCAAATGATGGCACGTTTGGCCTTGAACAGCACATTGCCAAGCAACGCGAAGGAAATGACCGGCATCAAATACAGGGGGATGAAACTGCTTTTAATAAAACCCAGGGCGATGACGAAAAGGAAGACATGTACCACGATAAAGTCGAACAGCAACATTGAGTGTAATTTTTTTGCGCGTGCGATTTCGGCTTGAGTGACTTGCGGCTCCATATTTAATGCCCTCCAGTAAATAAATCAGATTTAAGAATAATGAACCAAAAACTTTTTTGCCCGAGAAAAAATAATTTAACCATATAAATCAATATGTTGCATATATTTGGCGATGCGCTCGTGAGGTGATGGAGTCAATCGTGACAGGTATTTAAATGGGTTCGTTTTTGTTTGTGTTTTCTGTGGACAAATGCTTTTTCCAGGGTGAAATGATTACGATTGCGGCGAAACTAGCGTGAACCCGATAGGCAGGCTTGCAAGCCCGCCAAGTCGAGAATCTCGATGGACTTGATGTGGATGCGTATCATGCCGTGTTGTTGCAGCAAGGACAAGGTGCGGCTGACGGTTTCCAGCTTCAGCCCCAGATAACTGCCTATCTCGTGGCGAGACATGCGCAGTTGGAATTGGGTGGGAGACAAGCCGCGCGTCGCGTAGCGTTGCGAAAGATTGAGCAAAAAAGCGGCCAGCCGTTCTTCGGCGCGCATTGAGCCTAGCAACAGCATGATGCCTTGGTCGCGCACGATCTCGCGGCTCATGAGTTTGTGCAGATGGCGCTGTAGCGTAGGGATTTCGCGGCTCAAGGTTTCCAGTTTGTTGAACGGAATTTCACATATCACACTGCTTTCCATTGCGACCGCCTCGCAAGTGTGGAAATCGGTACTGATTGCATCCAAACCGATAATTTCCCCCGCCATTTGAAAGCCAGTCACTTGTTCGCGGCCATCATCGTGCAGCACTTGTGTCTTGAAAGAGCCATTGTGTATGGCAAACAGGGAACGGAATTTATCGCCGCTACGATACAGATAATCTCCGCGCGTGTAATTGCGTTTTAACGGGTTTATCTCATCGAGCTGGTCAATTTCCTGCTGATTCAGATTGACGGGCAGGCAAAGCGAGGCCAGATTGCAACTGGAGCAAGCAGATTGAACGGCGATAATCGGGACGATTTGTGACACGGTGCTTACCTGAAAGAATGGCGAAATAGCAGAAGCAATACATAAACGGAAAAGCGTTGCCCTCTATTTACATAGTTGGCGCGGCAATATGCCATGCTTTTTGACTTATATCAAACCTGTTTGTGAGCTTGCTGGCAGTATGCGTTCTCATTCAAATAGCCAAGTGACAAGTTAATCATGCAAAACGAAACTGCCCACCAGATGGTCGTGGATCTGGAACTGATCCGCAGACTGGACAAAAACGGACCCCGTTACACTTCCTATCCGACCGCAGACCGTTTCGTCGAGGCGTTCAATGCTGAAACTTATAGCCAGTGGGTAGCCAAGCGCGAAATTGGCGGTGTCAGTCGCCCCTTGTCGTTATATATCCACATCCCGTTTTGCAATACGCTGTGCTTTTATTGCGCCTGCAACAAGGTCATCACCAAGGATCGCAGCAAATCCGCCGAATATATCCGTTACCTGATCAAGGAAATGGACATGCAGGCGCAGTTGCTGGGGGCGGGGCAGGTGGTCGAGCAACTGCACTTTGGCGGCGGCACGCCGACCTTTTTGAGCGACGACGAAATCCGTCAGGTGATGGCGGCCATCCGCAGGAATTTCAAGTTGGTGGAAGACGGCGAATATTCCATTGAGATAGACCCGCGCAAGGTGAGCCATGAGACCATTGCGCTGCTGGGCAGGGAAGGTTTTAACCGCATCAGTATCGGCGTGCAGGATTTTGACGACGAAGTGCAGCGCGCGGTCAACCGCATTCAATCCGAGGAAGAAACGCTGGGCATCATCAAGGCGGCGCGCGCCAACGGCTTCAAATCGGTGAGCATAGACCTGATTTATGGCTTGCCCAAGCAAACCCTGGAAGGCTTCGGTCGCACGCTGGACAGAATCATCGCGGCCAATCCCGACAGGCTGTCTATTTATAACTACGCGCATATGCCGACTCTGTTCAAGCCGCAGCGCCGCATCCATGAAGAGGATTTACCCTCGCCGCAAATCAAACTGGATATTCTCGGTATGACGGGCAAGAAGTTGACCGGCGCAGGTTATGTGTATATCGGCATGGATCACTTCGCCAAACCCGAAGACGAGCTGGCGGTGGCGCAGCGCCAGGGCAGGTTGCACCGCAATTTTCAGGGCTATTCCACGCATTCCGATTGCGATCTGGTGGCGCTGGGTGTCAGTGCCATCGGCAAGATAGGCCCCACCTACAGCCAGAATTACCGCGATTTAGAGAATTACTACGACGCGCTTGATCACAACAATCTGCCCATCATGCGCGGGCTGGAGCTGAACGCCGACGATCTGGTGCGCCGCGCCATCATCCAGGCCTTGATGTGTCATTTCGAGATTTCAAAGGAATCGTTCAACATAGCCTATCTGATTGATTTTGATAAGTATTTCGCAATAGAGATGGTCGAGCTGCGCGACTATGAGCACGAAGGACTGCTGGAACTCTCCGCGCAATGGATAAGCGTCACGCCCAAAGGCCGCATGTTGATCCGCAACATCTGCATGGTATTCGATAAATACCTGCGTACCCGCACCGAACACGCGCGTTACTCGAAGGTAATCTAATTTTTCGCAAGTGGGGAGTGGGGGAAGTGGTAAAGCCCCCACCACTCACCACTTACCACTTACCACTTACCACTTACCACTCACCACTCACCACTCACCACTCACCACTTACCACTTACCACTCACCACTCACCACTCACCACTCACCACTCACCACTCACCACTCACCACTCACCACTCACCACTTACCACTTACCACTTACCACTTACTACTTACTACTTACTACTTACTACCATCAGCTATAATCCGCACCTGACTTTCTTCATGGGTGCGGGTATGAACAAAATTGTTAAATATGGGCTGGTGGGGACGGGGGCGGTGCTGGGCGTGGCGGTGGCAGGCGCTACTTACATCGCGGCGACGTTTGACCCGAACGACTATAAACAGCAAATAATTCAGACGGTTAAGGAAAGCCGCCAACGCACGCTGCATCTGGATGGCGACATCAAGCTGACCTTCTTTCCCAATATTGGCGCAAATCTGGGCAAGGTGGCCTTGTCGGAATATAAGAGCGAGCAGCCCTTTGCTTCGGTGGAATCGGTCAGCGTTTCGCTGGCGCTGATGCCTTTGCTATCCAGACAAGTCGTGGTCAATGAGGTGCGGGTGAGCGGTTTGACCGCGAATATCGTCAAGCACCGGGACGGCACGACCAACATTGACGACTTGTTGAGCAAGGATCAGCAGCCCAAGGATGACAAGCAGCCCGTCAAGTTTGACATCGCGCAGGTCAACATCGAAAAGACCAATCTCACCTACAGCGACGAAGGCAGCGGCGCGAAATACACCATCAAGGAGTTGAATCTGGACACGGGGCGCATCGCCAACGGCGTACCCGGCAAGATCAATTTGTCGGTCGGCGTACAGGCCAATCAGCCCAAACTGGACATCACCACGCAGCTTAAAACCACGCTGACTTTCGATCTGGACAAGCAGTCGTATCAGTTGGCGGATATGGATTTGCAGGTCAAGGGTGCGGCGACGGATATAAGCGATCTCAAGCTGAAAGCCAGCGGCGACGCGAATGTCAATCTGCAAACACAGGAGTTCATCGCTAACAAGTTTTCGTTGAATGCGACTGGCGTGAAGGGTAAGGATCATTTTGACGCGACGCTGGATGCGCCCGCCTTGAGCATGACCCGGGATAAATTTTCCGGCGATAAATTGATGCTCAACGCTAGTCTGAATGGCGGCAATATCGTCGCAGCCCTTGACATACCGAGGCTGGAAGGCAATGCACAAGCCTTCAAGGTCAGCGCGCTGACCCTGGATCTGGATGTCAAACAGCCTGAACAGGCTTTCAAGGTTAAACTTACCTCCCCCTTGTCGGGCAATTTCGAGGCGAAGCAATTTAACTTGAGCGATCTGACGCTGGCGGTGAATGCCACGGGCGATAAACTGCCGAACAAGTCGGTTAGCAGCGAGATGAAGGGCAGCGTGCAACTGGATTTGAGCAAACAATCCGTGCAGGCGAATCTGGCGGGGGGCTTGCTGCAAAGTCAGGTCAAGGCGAAAGTCGGGGTGAATAATTTTAGCAATCCGGCGATCAATTTTGACGTGGATGTGGATCAGTTCGATGCCGATTTGTATCTGCCGAAGCAGTCCGACGCGAAGGCCAGCCAGCCAGAGCAAGCACTGGATTTATCGGCTTTGCGCGCCCTCAATCTGGAGGGCAGCTTGCGTATCGGACAGCTCAAGGTGGCGAACATCAAATCCAGCAAAGTCAGTCTGGATGTCAAGGCGCACAACGGGCTGGTTAATGTCAGACCGCTGTCGGCCAATCTGTATCAGGGCAGCTTGAACGGCAGTCTGAGCGTGAACGCGCAAGCTACACCCGCCATTACCGTGAACCAGAATCTCAGCGGCATCAATGTCGCGGCCTTGACCCGCGATGCAGCGGGTTTCGACACGCTGGAAGGGCGTGGCAATGTCGGGGTGAATATCGCCATGCAGGGCAATACCGTGAGTAGCATGAAAAAGGCCATGAACGGCAATTTGTCGCTCAATCTGGCCGACGGCGCGGTCAAGGGTATCAACATTGCCAAGAAGCTGCGCGATGCGAAAGCTATGTTGGGCAAGTCGCAGACACAAACCGCCGACCAGAATGAAAAGACCGATTTTTCCGAACTCAAGGCGACTTTCAAGGTAAATAACGGTGTGGCGCACAACGACGACCTGTCGCTAAAGTCACCGCTGCTGCGCCTTTCCGGCAATGGCGACATCAATATTGGTTTGAATAGTATGAACTATCTCGCCCGTGCCACGCTCGCCAAGACCCTGGAAGGGCAGGGAGGCCGCGATAGCGTGGGCGGCATCACCGTGCCGGTGCGCATCAGTGGCGCGTTTACCGATTTGAAATACACGCTGGATTTCGGCGCGATGGTCGGCGAAGTCGCCAAACAAAAGGTCGAAGCCAAGAAGGAAGAAATCAAAACCCGGGTCAAGGATCAACTGCAAAACAGTTTGAAGGGGTTGTTTAGATAAGGGGGCGAGTGGTGGTTGGTGGTGAGTGGTGAGTGGGTGTTTGTTGAAAATTTTCAGGATTTGTTGTCATGAGTAGTTTTTCGTCTCGCCTTATCGCATGGCAACGCGCGCATGGTCGCAACGACCTGCCTTGGCAGGGAGGCGACGCTTATCGCGTCTGGTTGTCTGAGATACTGTTGCAGCAGACGCAGGTCGCCACCGTCATTCCCTATTACCTGCGCTTCGTCGCTTCATTCCCGGATATTGCCGCACTGGCCGCTGCCAGCGAGGAACAGGTGTTGGAACACTGGAGCGGGCTTGGCTATTACGCGCGAGGCCGCAACTTGCATCGCGCCGCTGGTTTGATTGTGGCGCAACACGGCGGTGAATTCCCGCGCCAGTTTGAACAGATATTCGAATTGCCGGGCATCGGGCGTTCTACCGCCGCCGCCATTTGCGCGCAAGCCTTCCAGCAGCGTTACGCTATCCTCGACGGCAATGTCAAACGCCTGCTGGCGCGCTATTGCGGCATTGCCGGTTGGACGGGTGACAAACAAGTGGAAGCGCAACTTTGGCAACAGGCCGAGGCTATGCTGCCACCCGAAGGTATAGCGGGCTATACGCAAGCCTTGATGGATATGGGCGCGATGCTGTGTACGCGCAGCAAACCCCGCTGTGATGCCTGTCCGGTGCAGACAACTTGCAGCGCTTTGCAAACCGGACGCGTGTCCGAATTGCCCACGCCACGTTTGCGTCGCGCCGTGCCGGAACGCCACGCTACTTTTTTGCTGGCAATGCATGGGCGTGACATCCTGCTGGAAAAGCGTGCTTCTACCGGTATCTGGGGTGGTTTGTGGTGTCTGCCGCAATT
>Ga0210037_1001131_pt1 | contig 17126 bp, 15 predicted proteins | sample CryGey08umfilter_3_FD_185451 | JGI IMG/M metagenome (GOLD analysis project Ga0210037, IMG submission 185451) | Groundwater microbial communities from aquifer in Utah, USA - Crystal Geyser 4/9/14 0.8 um filter (SPAdes) (version 3) | ecosystem: Environmental > Aquatic > Deep subsurface >...
GTGCAACAATTATATAAACACAATAGCGGCTTTTGGTCATTTTTAAAGGTTGCTTTGTGTTTTTTATTTTATAGCCAAGCCCCCATTTCTGTATATTTATCTCGCTACTGCGTTTATACCCATCGTTGTAGCACATTTGAGAAAAACGAAATGCAGAAATTAACAATCATCATATTCCTTCTAATTTACAATCTGAATTTCGGACAAGAGAAAGTATATAATCTGATTTCAAAAACTGAAAACTCGGATATTAATTATAAAGCATTTGAGAAATTTGACGACTTCAAAATCTATGAAAACGACGGACTGAAAAAAGCATTTGAACCAATAAAAGGAGATTTTAATGTTTACTTTTTTATTGCAGAATTTAAAGGCGACTCATTTGACGGAACTCGAAAAACTTTTCACGATTATCTGATTTTAAAAGTTGATCCTAAAACGGAATTAATTGTTGACGGATTTCAATACTCTCTTGAATGGGCAGAACCACCAGCGATTTCTGACTTATATAAAGTGACTGATAAAAATCAAAAAATAAATAACGGAATCTATTTAAATTCTCTAAAAATGGAACTTGTTGAACAAGAATACATAAGTGAATGGCGGAAAGAATTGAAAGATAACGGAATAATAAAACTGAAATAAAAAAACGTGCTACAATAACTAAGCGTTCGTGCGGTCGGTACGACCCAGCATGAACGCTGTGTTGACTGAACCGGTGGGATTGTCAATTGCCTATGGGGATTGGTCTGTTGCTTTTGGGATTATTAAGGTTTTGCTACCGTACTACTTTTTGTTTGGAGCCGTATTTGGAAGAGTTTTCTTGACGGTATTTAATGTTTTTTAAACACTTTGGTCTATTTCTATCTTCTTTATCCACTGTTTGTATCGCGGGGCAACATTGAGGCCAAATTTCTCTTTTTCCAAACCACCTCCCACACAAAAAATCCAATAACCACCACATATTCCAAAGACACCAACCATAAATTTTCTTTAAATCCGGAAGCAGGATATGCGGTATAACTCAACACAATCATAAAGCTCCAAACCAACATAAATCTATATTTTGTAAAGATGCTTAAAATTAACGGAATACTGAGATACCAAGGATGCACTGTGGTGGAGAGCAGGTAGTAAAAGCAAATACCAAACAGCAGCAATACAAGCAATTGCCGGAGGTTTTTTGCCTTCCGAAAAAAGCTGAGGTAAAGCAGAAACAAGACCACAATGATGGGAAGTATTTTCCCCACAGTACCAATGATGTTCCAGCCTACGGTTTCAAACCCCACCCATCGAATAAGGTAATAAATACTCGCATTGAATTCAAAACTGCTAAAATAGAGACTAAGCGTTGCGGTGAAGTTTTCGATAAATGCTGTGGAAAGAAAAGGTAGAAACAGCAGTAATACAGTTCCCAAAACCGTCAGGTAATAGAAAGTTAGTTTTTTCAATGCCTGCATCCTGCTCGGAAATTCGTTCAGGAAATAAGGAAGCAGCAGCGGTAAAAACAACAAAGGAATTAATTTAGTCGCTACCGAAAGTCCTAAAAATAGTGCACTCCATAGCCATTTCTTTGACACTAAAAAATAAAGTGCACCCACCAGAAAAAATGCCATTACGCCTTCAAAATGGAGGTTTCCGGTGAGTTCAATGATAATAAATGGGTTCAGAAAAAACCAAAAGAGGTGAAGTATAGGAAGCTTTAATTTTTCCAAAAGTTTCTTCCCAAAATATAAGGTGCCAATATCTGCTGCAATTAGAAAAAGTCGCATCACGATTACCGAACCTAAAATACTTTTACCTGCAAACAATGCAGTAATGCCATATATAAATTGCGCCACCGGAGGATAGTTGGTGTAATGACTTGCATTGAGGCTTCCCATACTGTCAATCAGCATTGGTCCTTCCATAATACTTCTCATTCCAAATAAAGTGAAAGAATCCGGCGTGGAGAGATACGGATTGATGCCCTGAACCAATAACCTACCATCCCATAAAAATCGATAAAAATCCTGCGACAAATTGGGAATTGCAAAAAGAAAAACTGCTCGTAGTGCAATGCCTGTCCAAAACAGAAATTTAAAGTTTTCAGAATTGCTTTGAACAATTTTGTAGAACAGGAAGAATAAGGCAGCATAAAGGCATAGGAGCTTTATAAAATCAGCCCGTTGCAGTGCGTATGCAAAACTTCCATAGAAAAGTACACTAGCCAAAACCAGCAGTATTGAGATGCGATGGATTTTAATAAAGTTCATTAAAAATAGAGTGTTTATTTAGCAATAAATTACTCCTGCCATTCTGCAATAAAAAGATTGGTATCTCTTGTGCCGCCGTTATTTCGGTTGGAAGAAAATGCCAGATATTTTCCATCGTTTGAAAATACGGGAAAAGCGTCAAAAGTATCGCTGTTTGTAATACGTTTTAAATTTTTCCCATCAATATCTATCCTATAAATATTAAATGGGAATCCGCGTTCTGCTTCAAAATTGCTGGAAAATAAAATATTTTTCCCATTAGGGTGAAAGAAAGGACTCCAGTTGGCATTACCTAGTCGCGTAAGTTGACGCATTTCACTTCCATCGGCATTACAAATAAAAAGCTCCATATTAGTGGGTTGCACAAGCCCTTGCGCAAGTAGGTCTTTATATTCTTTTATTTCAGCTTCTGTTTTAGGTCGGGATGCTCTAAAAATAATTTTACTACCATCAGGGGAAAAAAATGCACCGCCATCATAGCCCAATTCATCGGTAATTTGCTTTACATCGGTACCGTCAATATTCATGGTATATAATTCTAGATCACCACTTCTTGTAGATGTGAAAACAATTTTATCGCCTTTTGGTGATACGGTCGCTTCAGCATCATAACTTTTTTCATTAGTGAGTTGTGCCGTAATATTGCCTTCTAAATCTGCTACAAAAATATCATAGGAATCAAAAATAGGCCAAACATATTTGCCTTCCTTTCGCAAGGGAGCTTCCGGACAATTTTCATTTGCTAAATGTGTGGAAGCATAAACAATATGTTTGTTATCCGGTAAAAAATAGGCACAAGTTGTCCTTCCTAAACCGGTACTTATCATTTTTGGGGTTTTGTTCTCAAAAGTATCGTTAAAATCCATCAAGAACATTTGGTCACAATCTACTCCCCATTTACTGTAATTGGATTGAAAAATAAGTTGTTTGTCATCAAAACTCCAGTATGCTTCGGCATTATCACCACCAAAAGTTATTTGTCGAAGCGATTTAAAATTAGTTTCACCTTGAAGAATGAGCGAATCTACAGAAATGCCAATTTCCATTTCGGTATTATTTTTTGGTTGTTCAATTTCTGATTTGCACGAAAAAAATCCTAGTAGCAGAAAGAATAAAGCTGTAATTCTCATTTTTAGTTTAATTTTGTACAAAAATAGAAAATTATGCGAGCATATTGGATTTTAATTTATGGAGTACTTTTAGTTTCTTGTAAACAATCGGAACCCACTTTAGTTACTTTAGAAGATGACGTTATCCTACTTTCAGCAGATGCATTTGAAGGAAGAGAAACAGGAAAAGCAGGAGAAAAAAAAGCAGCAGATTATATTACCGAGAGGTTTAAAAACCTAAAATTACTTCCCAAAGGAACCAATGGGTTTTTACAAGAATTTTCTTTCAAAAACAGCTCAAGTCCTCACGAAAAACCTAAATTTTCTGAAGAAAAATCAGATTCTTTAACCATAGGGAGAAACGTGATTGCTTATTTAGACAATCAAGCAGAAACCACCATCGTGATAGGGGCACATTTTGATCATTTGGGGTATGGCATTCAAGGTTCTTTGTTTCCCGGAGTGGACACCATTCATAACGGCGCTGATGATAATGCTAGTGGCGTAGCAATGATGCTGAAATTGGCTTACGAATTGCAAAATGAAAACCAACAAAAAGTAAAAAACAACAATTATTTATTTATCGCCTTTTCGGGAGAAGAAATGGGGCTTTTGGGCTCTAATTATTTTGTAAAAAACCCCACGATAGATTTAAATAAAGTAAATTATATGATTAATATGGATATGGTAGGAAGACTAAATGAAGAAAAAGCAATTTCCATCAGTGGGGTAGGCACTTCGCCTTCTTTTTCACAAACGTTGCAGGCCGTTAATGAATTTGGTTTAAAAATTATAGAAAACCAAAGTGGTGTAGGGCCTAGTGATCATACTTCCTTTTATCTTTCTGACATACCTGTTTTGCATTTTTTTACAGGCCAACATGAAGATTATCACAAACCATCAGACGACGCCCATTTAATAAATTATGTAGGTATGGAAACACTTTCCAATTATATTTTAGCCGTTGTAAAAGACTTAGATGGCTTTGGAAAATTAGCCTTTCGAACCACAAAAAATGAAAGCGAAGAAACACCAAGATTTAAAGTGGGTTTAGGAGTTGTTCCTGATTATTTATTTGATGGGAAGGGTATGCGCATTGATGGCATTTCAGAAGGTAAACCAGCTCAAAAAGCAGGTTTGCAAAAAGGCGATATTATTAAAAAACTGGATACCATTACTATAACCGATATGATGAGTTATATGAAAGCACTCTCAACTTTTGAAGCAGGACAAAAAACAAAAGTTACTTTAGACAGAAAAGGAGAAATACTGGAAATGGAGGTAACCTTTTAAAACTTGTGCAAACTCTTGAAAAAAACATAACCAAAGCCAAAAAACAGCATTAGGTGAAATGGAAAGAGTCCAAAATCACCACCTTGGTTGCCAACAACAAAAGCGCTATACAAACCAAAACCAAAATAAAGCATAAACAATCCCTCAATAATAATTAGTGGCGAAAGCTTTTCAGTGAGATAGATATTGCCTTTCCAAGAATCTTTTAAGGTGTTGATGTTAAACTTAGGAGTGCGAATAAATTCACTTTTCTTACCAAAATGACCCTCCAATACCGCTATGGTATTATGAAGTGAAAATCCCATTGCTACCGAAAAGAAGAGGAAGAACATACCAATATATTTTATGAAAGTCCACAAACTACTACCGTATATTTTTTTATACATAAACCAATAACACACAAAAAAGATAAGAGTACTCACCACAAAAAAGCTCATTACAATAAAATAAACTTTAAGATGTTCGTATTCATTTTTGATATATAACATAGGAATACTAAGTACTGCTACAATAAAAATATTCAAAAACATGGTACTATTCAACAGATGAAGAATACCGTGAATTTTGGTTTTTAGGGGTATTGTTTTGGAAGAGAGAACCTTCCATTTCATCTTTTGAAAATTTTCTGCGCCCCCTTTGTTCCATCGAAATTGTTGGGAACGGGCAGCACTTATTACTACCGGAAGCTCTGCAGGAGTTACTACATCTTCAAGATAGATGAATTTCCAGTTTTTAAGTTGGGCACGATAGCTTAAATCTAAATCCTCGGTTAGCGTGTCACCTGCCCAATTGCCTGCGTCGAGGATGCAAGATTTTCGCCAGACGCCAGCTGTGCCATTAAAGTTAATAAAATGCCCGTGGCTGTTTCTGCCTACTTGCTCTAAACTAAAATGTGCATCTAGAGCAAAAGCTTGGACTTTAGTAAGTAAGGAATAGTCTTTATTTATATGCCCCCATCGGGTTTGAACCACCCCAACAGCTGCATCTTTAAAATGGGGAATTGTTTTTAAAAGCCAATCTTTTTTTGGCATAAAATCGGCATCAAAAATCGCAATAAATTCTCCTTTGGCTGTTTCTAAACCGTATTTTAGAGCACCGGCTTTATAACCCACTCTGTTTTTTCGACGAATGTGTAGTATGTTTACACCTGTGTTTTGAATTTTAGCAATGAGTGCTGCCGTAGATGTAATTGTGTCATCGGTAGAATCATCTAATACTTGAATTTCTAATCGTTCTCGTGGATATTCTATTTTAGCTATGTTGCGAAGCAAACGCTCCATTACATACTTTTCATTATAAACAGGCAGTTGAATAGTAACAAAAGGGACTTCAATGCCGCTAGTGATGTCTAATTTTTCAACACTATTAAGATATTTTTTAGAACGTATATAATTAAAAAGAAGGTTCAATTGTGCTAGAGCGTAGAAAAGTATAAGCACAAGAGAAGTAGTGTAAAGTACAATGATAATGGTTTCTAAAATCACTTTTTGAAACTGTATTTAAAAATCCAACTTAATATTTTAATTCCTGCAAAGATAGCACCTTTCACCGTACCAGAAATTTTTGATTCGCCAATTCTATTTTTATAAGGCACAGGAATTTCCACATACGAATATTTTTTCTTTACAACCTTTAATTGCATTTCAACTGTCCAACCATAGGATTTATCTTCCATTTGCAAGGCAAGAAGCTTGTCATATTTTATGGCGCGAAACGGGCCTAAGTCGGTAAAATTAGCATTAAAAAATAATTTCATTAAGGAAGTTGCTAGCCAATTTCCAAAAATCTGAGGAAATGTCATAGCACCCTTTTCTCGTAAATGTTTGTTTCTTGCGCCTATAACTAAATCGATGTTTTTTTCAATAATTGGAGCAACAAGTTGCGTAAGATTTTCCGGATAATCGCTATAATCACCATCCAGAAATACTACAATGTCTGGTTTTATTTTTTGGGTGGCAATGTATTGAAGTCCTTTTAAACAAGCATAACCATAGCCTTTTTGATTTTCATAAATAACGGTTGCACCTGCATTTCTTGCCACTTGCTCTGTTTGGTCTGTTGAATTATTGCTCACTACAATAATTTCTGAAACGATAGACGGAATTTTTTCAATTACCTTACCGATAGACAACTCTTCGTTAAATGCTGGAATAATCACTTTTATGTTTGTGGGCAAATAAGTCATTTATTTTTTACTATTTTTAGCAGTAGCAAAGATATTTTTTTCTAAGGGGAAACCCTCAAAAAGTGATGTTAAAACAAAAGTAAATGCTCGAATTTTTAAATTATTTCTTTTATATCTTTCATTCGGCATTGGTGCTGTTTAATTTGTTTGGATGGCTTTTTCCTAAATTCCGAAAATTGCATTTTTTTAGCTTGATTTTTACGTTTTTTTCTTGGGGAGTGATGGGTATTTGGAAAGGATTTGGATACTGCTTTTTAACCGATTGGCACTATCAAGTTTTGCGAAATCTTGGAGAAAGTGGCATGCCTAATAGTTATATTTCTTTTTTAATTGAAAGATTTACGGGATGGTTGCCTAATGCAGATTTAGTAGAAATCATGACATTAGTATTTACAATATTGGCTTTTGTTTGTTCGGTATGGGTGAATTTTTTTATGCGGAAAAAAATAGAAAAATAGGGACTTTAACACAACTCAATTAATTTGTTTTCAAAATCAATAACTGGAAATTCAGTACATCCGCCTACCTCGTATGCATTTTTATCATTTTCATTATCAGCTAATATCCAAACTCCGGATTTGTGTTTTATAACGAAACCATCAAAAAGCACATTTCCACCGGCTAAATTTTTGCTTTCATCCTGATACACTTTAATTCGGTTTCCGGTTATTTTAACAACACAAGTCCTGTTGTCCATTCTTACGCCAAATTCAGCAAAATAGATTTCATAATGGAATGCGCCTTGAGGGATGTTGTCGAACTCTTTATTTTGAGAAAATCCTTCAATTGTTGATAAAATTAAAAATAATATTAAAATTATTTTAGTCACAAAATTCTACTTTTCATTTACCAATGTCATCAAATCCACATCATTTCCTAATAAAATTTCGTTTGAATTAATGCGCCCTTTTAAGCCATCATTTTCCAGTTTCAGTACGCCTCTTGGGCATACCGCAGCACAAATACCGCAACCCACGCAACTGGAACGCACGATGTTTTCACCTTTTTGGGCATAAGCCCGTACGTCGATACCCATTTCGCAATAGGTAGAACAATTACCGCACGAAATACATTGCCCACCGTTTGTGGTGATTCTGAATTTTGAAAACAAGCGTTGCTGAAAGCCTAATACGGCAGCCATTGGGCAACCCATTCTGCACCATACACGGTTTCCAAATATGGGGTAAAATCCTGTTCCAATCACTCCTGAAAAGATACTTCCTATTAAAAATCCATATGCTACTCGTAATTTTTCAGCTTCAAATAAAAATACTTTATCGTTTCCACCAAAATAATGCAGCCCAATTAGGGTGAGAATAATTGCTAAATACCCTACCGCACCTAATTTTGCATCTTTTTTAAACTCATTACGTTTAAAAACTATGACCAAAACAAAACCGGAAGTAAGTAGAACCGCCACGCCAATTAAGAATACATCTCTTGTAAGCCAATATCCTTTGGAGCTATCGCCTAAATAGGAATAAATAACGGCTGTGGTCATTAAAACCACAAAAACAACCACACTATGCACTACCCAACGTTCTACTTTCCATGCAAATTGGCTTTTATCACTTAGTTGTCTAAAAGAATCGCCGGCGGTTTCGGCAAGACCGCCACAACCGCAAACCCAAGAGCAATACCAACGTTTTCCATATTTATAGGTAAGAATAGGTGTAATGACAAAAATAGACGCAATGCCAAAAATTAAAAACGCAATACCAATGTTTCCTGCATGGATAAATTCGTCCACCCGATATTGTTCAAAATTGTAATAATTAAGAGGCCAAATATTTTTTAAATCCATAAATGGGAGAGAAAAAGTATCTGAATTTAAACGAGCCATAAGTTCTGGAATAAGAAAAGCAAAACCCAGTTGAAAAAACATCACAGAAATGGTTCGCATTTTCTGGTAGTTATTATGTCGGTATTTATAGATAAATTTTATACCAAAAAACAGAACTGCCATCGTGTAAAATGTTCCGTAAACAAACCATTGGCTTGCGGGATTACCACTTAATACCTTGCTTAGCGGATCAAAAAAAGAAACCAAACCTGTATTTGGCCCTTCATTTTGTAAACCAAGATACTTCGGAAAAAAATAAAGAACGATGTAAAATCCTGTTAGAAAAACACCAAGCATCCAAGCCATATAGCCACGAGCTGTAAAAGGATGCCTCCAAAGATGGTCGTTTTTAATCCCAGCTGTTTTATGACGATAGTTTAGTATGGTGTACCAAACAATGCCACTTCCAATGGCAAATAGAGATAGGGTTAACCATACTGCTTTATTAGGAAAATTGACATTAAAAGAGGCTAAAACAAAAATAAAAAGCCCTGTAAAACCCAGTAAAATGGAAAGCTTCTTGGAAAGTGAAAACGACGACGAAGTGTCGCCTGTTATAGAGATATTTTGAGACATGGTTAGATGGTTATGTTTTGTTTTTGATGAAATTGTTGTGCAATTTCATTTTCGTAGGTTTTAAAAAATTCGGGATCAAAATTGGCTTCTTGAAAGTGCTCGATAACATAATCTACTGTTTTTCCTTCGGTAAGCCAACGGTCAAAAACTTCATGTTTTAATCGGATTCCGAACGTATTGATGCCGATAAATTTTCTACTTTCTTCTTGATAGTTGATGGTAATTCCTTTTTTTGCGTCGGCGTGTTGCCAATGAAAATGGGCTTCACCATTTCTTGGTTTTGCAAACACCCAACCATAAGTTTGGTATTCGATATCAAAAAATTTAGCACTGTTAAACCAATGTCCGGGGTTATAGTGCATAGAGTTACCACAAATGGTTTGAGCTACTACTTCGCCCATCATCCGGCTGGTGTACCAAACGGCTTCAATAGGTCTGCGCTCACCGGTGGGTTCTTGTTGTTCTGCACAATCACCTATAGCATACATGTTTTTAAAATTGGTTTCTAAGTTTCTATTTACTAAAACGCCCCTTCCTATTGCAATACCACTATCTTTCAAAAAATCAATATTTGGTGAAACGCCGGCTGTTAAACCAACCACAGTGCAAGCAATTTCTTCTTCGGTTTCTGCTACTATAATGCCTTTTACTCTTCCGTTTTCATCGGAAAGGATTTCTTTTAAGTTAACACCAAGTCTCAAATCGATGTGATGTTCCAGTATATGCTTCCCGATTAATTTTGCATCATTTTCGGGTAGGACATTTCCCCAAAAGTTTTTTTCGCGCACTAAAAAGGTAACAGGAATTTTTCTGGTGGTTAACATTTCAGCCATTTCAACACCTATTAATCCACCACCCACAATAACCGCTCTTTTACATACTTCATTATTTGGCGCGTTTTCTTCTAGCATTTCAAGGTCTTGTTTGGAATACAAGCCTTGAACACCTTTTAAATCTTGTCCCGGCCAGCCAAATTTATTAGGTTTAGAGCCTGTGGCAATAATGAGCTTGTCATAAGACATTGTTTCTCCAGATGAAAAAGTGACTAAATTTATTTCTGGAGAGATTTTGCTTACCCAAGCGTTTTTAAGTTCGATTCGGTTTTTTTTCCAAAACCAGTTTTCGTAGGGTTGTATGTGCTCAAATTTCATGTGCCCCATATAAACGTACATCAACGCGGTGCGTGAAAAAAAGTAGTCAGATTCTGCTGAAATTATAGTGATTTTTTTATCAGAAAGTTTTCGAATGTGTCTGGCGGCTGTGACACCGGCAATACCATTTCCGATAATAACAATATGCTCCATAGGTTAGTTTTTTGAGGTAATTTTAATACAACAAATTTTAGGTCGTAATTAATTTCATAAACTTAATGTTTTTTATGCAAATTCATAAATATTCATTTCTCTTTTATACTATTTTGTTCTATTTGTTGTTTTGTTCATTGCAAACCGTAAGTATGTTATGAAAAGCTACGACAAAGGGAAAACAATTAAAAATGATGAATATGAGAATTTTAGTATTGGTATTTCTATTTGTGAATGCAGGTAGCTTTTCGCAAGACAAAACACATCAGTTTTTTAGTGATGCCGATGTATTTTTTGCAAAACACATAACTAATGGCAAAGTAGACTATGCCACGATAAAAAGCAATCCGAAGGAGTTGAATGCTCTTTTAGCTATAGCTAAAGACATTCGGGTGGAAAAAAAAGAGGAAAAAATGTATCAAGCATTTTGGATTAACGCTTACAACCTTTCTACTATAAAAGGAATCGTTGCCAACTATCCTATTAAATCGCCGCTGGATGTGGCTGGTTTTTTCGATAAAATAAAACACGAAATAGGAGGAAAATCAGTTACCTTAAACGACATAGAAAACACCATGCTAAGGGCTGAATTTCAAGAACCCCGTTTTCATTTTGTGTTGGTTTGCGCTGCTTTGAGTTGCCCACCCATAATCAACAAAGCGTATCGCCCAGAGACTCTTGAAAAGCAACTGCAGGAACAAACGGTGAAAGCCTTAAACAATCCTGAATTTGTAAGATTAGAGGGGAAAAAAGTACTCTTCTCTCAAATTATGGAATGGTATAATGCCGACTTTACCAAAAATGGACAGTCGCTTTTACAATTCACCAATACCTACCGAAAAGTAAAAATAGCCGATGATTGCAATGAAGGGTTTTATACGTATGATTGGCGGTTGAATGCAAAATAGAATTGGTATCGCTTTTTTTCTTACTATTGCAGAAACAGAACAACAATGATGGTTAGGTTTCTATTCAATTTATTTTTATTTTCTGTATTAACATCCTGTTCTTCTCAGGTAAAACAGCCTGTTTCTAAAATAAATGGAATAAGTTTTGTTGCTTCTCGCGAGGTGATAGACAGCTCCCACATCCAACCCGTTGTGGCATTACACGCCAATTGGACGGCAGTTATGCCTTTTGGGTTTATGCGATCATTAGATACCACTGAAATTGTTTTTAATATAGAAAGACAATGGTGGGGCGAGCGCGAGGAAGGCGTTAGAAAAACCATCGAATTGATGCACAAGGAAGGCATACAAGTGATGATGAAACCACAAATCTGGCTTTGGAGGGGCGAATTTACCGGAAACATCGCCATGCATTCCGAAAAAGAATGGTTGATGCTGGAAGAAAATTATAGAAATTTCATACTGCTTTACGCAAAAGTAGCCCAAGAAACCGGTGCAGAACTATTTTGTATTGGCACAGAACTTAATGGGTTTGTATCTGCAAGACCCGAATTTTGGAAGCAATTAATCATCGAAATAAAAACCATTTACAAAGGCAAACTCACCTATGCTGAAAACTGGGATACTAAACTTAAGGTTCCCTTTTGGGATCAGTTAGATTATATAGGCATTGATGCTTACTATCCTATTTCTGAAAGTAAAACCCCAACATTAGTAGAGGCACGCCAAGGTTGGCAGGAATATAAAAAAGCTATTTTACAGTTGCATGTAAAACACAGCAAGCCCATTCTATTTACAGAATATGGCTACCGAAGCCGAGATTATGCAGGTAAAACCCCTTGGGAGTCACAACGAGTAGAAGGCGAAGTCAACCACCAAGCGCAAGAAAATTTAACGAGAGCACTTTTTGAAGAATTTTGGCATGAACCTTGGTTTGCCGGTGGGTTTCATTGGAAATGGTTTCACAACCACAAACAGTCCGGCGGGAAGGAAGACAACCAATTTACCATGCAAAACAAAGTAACCGAAGAAGTAGTAAGGCAGTTTTACAAATCGCATCAATAAAAAAACCGATTTCTTTTGCGGAGAAACCGGTTAGGATTATTATAAAACTAAATACGTTTTGTTTACTTTTTAATAAACCGCATGTTTTGGGTTTGGTTTTTATCGGTATGTATTTTTAGAAAATAAATGCCAGGCGTTAGGCTTGCAACATCCATAGTATTGCTGTTTAAATTGGTGTTTTTAAGCACTACACTTCCTTTAGAATCATAAATTTCAAAAGAAGCGATGGTGGCATTCATAAATGTAAGTTGATCTGTAGTAGGGTTAGGAAACACGCCAACCATATCCAAACTATTTTCGTTTACTTCCAAAGGACCATCACACAATCTATAAAGCTTATCCTCAAATGGTGCATACGTAAATACACATCCATCAACTGTTACTCCCAGTGAGGCATAAAAAGCTTGCGGTAAGTTGAACAATCCAGAACTCCAAGTAACACCATTGTCGGTACTTAATTTAATGGATTCTGCACTATTGGCGCAACCCGTACCATCTGTAACCACATAAATGACATTTTGTGACAAGATAATATCAAAAATTTGGCAAAAACCTGCAAAAGTAACGGGATCTGTTTCAACCCAAGTAGCACCATTGTCTTCAGTTTGATAGAGACCACTACCATCGCGATCTGCTACATAAATCAAAGCACTTTTTTTAATAAACTTGATATCCGTTACAGCATTTTCATGGCCAGTCCCTTGAAGTGCCCAAGTAACACCGTTATCTTGGCTTCCATAAACACCATCCTCACCAGCCAGAAACAAAAGATCATCTTTTGTATAAAAACCAATCATCCTTAAATCTGGCAACCCAGTGCCCTGTGTATAAGATGCAAACCCATCAGTTGAATAATATACGCCTCCACTACCAAAACTATTGCCAAAAGAGGCTAACAGATTACCATTTTTACGAGCAATACCATTTATTCTTTGAGTGCCTGTTACACCTGTAGCTGACCACGTTGAACCGTTGTCGGTACTTTTGAAAATATCAGATTCCCCACCTGCATAAAGCGTGTTCTCGGTTTCATCGAAAAAGATAGTGGTAATACGCAATCCGGTTGTGGGTCCACTTTCATAGGTAAGATTGGAAAACGAATTTCCTGTATCTGCAGTCCTAAACAGTCCAAGGTCTGAACAAATATATAGTCCAGAATCGTAGCCTACCATTTGATCTACAAAACCTATTTCAGTGCCACCAACGCTTAAATCTCCCAAATTCTCCCAATTCTGCCCACTTGCAGAAAATATACTTAAGAAAAGACTGAAGAAATAAGCAAATGTGTAAAACTTTTTCATAATTATAATATTTAAAATTAGACCATAACAAGGTTGTACATATATAAATAATACTCAATAAGGCAATTGCCTTATTCTATAACTAAGAAATAAGATAGCGGATCTACTTGTAGATTTAAGTAGAAAACATAATTTTTTAAAAACCCTCTAAGTATCGGGCTTATAACAAGAAATTAACCTTAAGAAACTCAATACTGTGATCTTCGGAATTGTCTGTTTGTATCTAGCTCGCAAAGGCTTTATAATAGGATACTATGAATTTATTGCATTTTTCATTAATTTTTTTGCTTTCCAATCCAAAATTCCTTAAAAAAACCGATTTCTTTTGGGAAGAAACCGGTTGGGATTATTATTTACTAAGTGCGGTTTGCTTATTTTTTCACAAACCGAATGTTTTGGATTTGGTTTTTATCGGTATGTATTTTTAGAAAATAAATGCCAGGCGTTAAGCTTGCAACATCCATAGTATTGCTGTTTAAATTGGTGTTTTTAAGCACTACACTTCCTTTAGAATCATAAATTTCAAAAGAAGCGATGATGGCATTCACAAATGTAAGTTGATCTGTAGTAGGGTTAGGGTAAAACGCTAGGTTTTGAAAGGTAAAATCTTCAGCAGTCAAAGCACAATTTTCGGAAAACGTACTAGAAGCTGAAACGATCCACTGATTGTATGGGAAAGTATTGGCATTTGTTGCGGCTTGAGCATCATCCACTTGAATGCAAGCGTTTGTGGCCATTCCCATGGCTTCAAATATTTCTAGGAAAAGATTGTTTCCATTTTTAATATTTATGAAAGCTAAATTTGGATTATTACTACTATACAGTTCGGTAAAAGTAGCGTTTAGACCTAAATCAAGCTGCGTTAGATTATTATTATCTATCCACAAACTTTCAAGATTGGGCTGGTTGCTTAAGTCTATTTGCGTTAGATTATTATCGTCCAGAATAACTTGAATTAGTTGGGTATTATTAGAAAGATCTAATTGCGTGATGTTATTAAAGTCTGCCCATAAAAATTTAAGATTTACATTATTTTGAAGATTAATCGTGGTTAATAAGTTCTCATCTACAGTAAGAATTTCCAAAGCGAGAAAACTTTCTATACCTGTTAGGTCTTGAATGGCATAATCCCACATATCTAGTTCTATTTGACTAACAATGTTTGCAGTAAGCACTTGACCATCTATAACATCATCATAACCCAAGTCAATAAGGGCTTGCTCAAAATTAGAATCAGGGATGGCGGTGAATTGGGCTTGGGCTGTGTGAAATAAAAAAATTATTACGGTGAACAAATACATTTTTTTCATAGCTTTTTTATTAAATGTTAGATTTTTTTCATTAATATTTTATTATTCAAATTCATTGTGTCTGGTTTTCTTTTTCTTTTTTAAATGAACGGTAAAGAGAAATCCTAAGTATTCTCCAGAGTTTTTATAATCACCTCGGGTAGGTCTGGATTCTAATAGGTTGCCAAATTGATATTCACCTTTAAAAAAAGGAACTATAGGTTTTTGAAAAATAATGTTTGTTTGTAATAAGATTCCGGGAAATGTAAAATAGAACCCAGGAGATAAAATAAGAATGGGATAAACGCTTGTTGGATTTGTAGCATTACCATACATGGCAAAAATTTCTCTGGATTCAGATAATTCTTCATTAGAATATGTAAAAGTAACATCAAAACCTCCTTGTCGCATTATCATAAAATGAAACCCCATTTCCAAATTAAAAAACAAATTATATCCCATTTCCTTTTTAAATTGAACAAGCATTGGTACAGTAAAATTTAGTTTATATATATTAGACTCTTCTTGATAACCTTCATATCCATTCCAAATATCACCTTCTTTTATAAAAAATTTGATATTATATAACGGCACTATATCCAGATGCAAACCTGATTTAAAAGCCCATTTACGTTCAGGGTGAATTAAATAATCAAAACCAAAGTTGAAATTAAAAGTCTTTTTGTTCATCAACTCATAATCTCCAAATTTTCTCGTAATTGTAGCCTTACTATAATAAACCGGTCTAATAGTAAAACCCAATCGTTTATATTCTTTAAAGACTTCAAATTCTGTTTTTGTATTTTCCTGAGAATAAGCTGTAAATAAAAATAGGGCAGCAATGAATGCTGCACCTATTTTATTAAAAGAAAAATTTACCATTGAAGTTTGTAGTTGCTAGAATGACCATTATATTCATAAGTACCACTTACTGAAATGTTGTTTTTTGCTTGTAAAACAGAATTACCCCAATTTGTGAAGGTTTTTTTTAATTTTTTTCTTTTTTTACGTTTCATACCACTCCATCCTTGCGCGGTTATAGTTGAACAAGAACCGTTATAAAGATAGGTTTGAACACCAACTCCTAAATCTGTCCTCCAAGTTTGCCAGCTATTTCCAGTCCTTTTATAGGAGATTACCTTTACTTTGGATTTTGCATAATACGGTAACCATCTAAATGTTGCAATTCTTTTTGCTTTTTTATTTGTGGCATAAGGATCAAAGGAATCGCTACTTCTCCATACAGTACAGCTGCCATTAGATTTTTCATAAGAAGTAATGTTAGGATCTTGTGACACATCCTCATTATTATTAATCTTAGCCAATGAAGCACCATACTCATCGTGTACCTCAAACGTATTACTCATTTTTGAAAACACATATACCTTACCTGCAACCATTACCTCTTGATGTTCATTTATAAGGGTTTGTTCTGCGGCACTAAAATATATTGTGTTATCGGGATCTGTAGTTGGGTCCAACTCTTCATTATTTAACCAAATTGCTTCTAATTCATTATACTTTTTACGTAAAGAATTTGTGAAACCATATTGGTTTTCAAAATCTATAAGGGGTTGTTGAGACACAAAACCTGTTGTCAATTCTATAGCATTTAATTCCTCATCACTAAGTTCTGCATATTGTCTGACAAAGACATCTTCATGAGCATCTACCAAATCTACTAGATTAGACACGGTGCTTTCAAATTCTTCAAAACTTGAAAAAGACAACATTGTGCCAGAAGTAGAAATGTTTTTAGCTCCCGGAACCTCAAAAACCACTTTTTGAATTTCCTGTGTCCTGTTTGCAACATCATTTGCAATGGCATCTTCTTTACTACACGAGTTTAGTAGTATTAATGATAAAAATAATATGGGTGTTAAAAATTTTAGTTTCATTTTTAAATAAATTAAGTTAATTATTCCTTTTGTTTTGTTTTTACGGTGGGAAATACTAACTTTGTAGCACAATTCCCCTTAAAATTGTTTCTTTGGTTCT
>Ga0210037_1001142_pt1 | contig 17038 bp, 14 predicted proteins | sample CryGey08umfilter_3_FD_185451 | JGI IMG/M metagenome (GOLD analysis project Ga0210037, IMG submission 185451) | Groundwater microbial communities from aquifer in Utah, USA - Crystal Geyser 4/9/14 0.8 um filter (SPAdes) (version 3) | ecosystem: Environmental > Aquatic > Deep subsurface >...
GCCTTCCGCTCGTTTTCTTAAGGGCATCCAGCCGGACGCCAGAATAGCGGTGTATCAAACATACGCGCCGAGAAGGACCGCTCCCTCCGATCTCGATATGACGAATCCCGTGCGCATGATAGGCACAAGGGCGAAGGAAGCCAGGAGCATCGCTCCGATGTCGCGCGCTGCGGCGGAACGTTCGATTTCCATCGGATGGAGCAGGGCGCAGAGCCCGAGGATCAGAAGCACGTTGAAGATGTTGCTCCCCGCCACGATCGTCAACCCAACGACCAGTTCGCTGACTCCCAAGCGGCGCGCGATCTCGACCTTGCCAGAAGGGGTTATTTGGAAAAGGAGAAGCGGGGGAAGGCGTTCTGTTTTCATCCCGCGGAAAATCTCGCGAAGCGTCTGAAGATCTTAAGCTGAAAGGCCTAATCCCGGTCAATGCGGCCGGGATTCTGTTTTGTGTGCCGAGCATGACCGACAGCTTGGAGGTGCAAGTCCTCTTCCCAGCCTGATGGAGGCGAAGGGATAGCGAAGCGCAAGGGCGTCGCCGCGAGGCGGGGTCTGAAAGAAGCGTGGAGCAAACGTGCGAGCCGATGAACAAAAACCGGATACGAGGCGTGAGCGTCGGACGAGCGGGCAAATGACCGCGAAGTCCACATCCATCAAAGGCGCGGAGCGTAAATTCGGCGGTTGCGCACAGAAGGCGGTCGGTCTTACCTCGGGAGATCTGCGTCGTGTCCTGGAATCAGGACTGAGACGGTCGCGAGGCTGTTGAGCGCGACGCAGAAGTCAGCAAAGGGCATAGTAGGCGCAGTCGGCCGAAGGCCCGAACGGTCCCCGCAAGGGGTTGAAGGAAGCGGCAAGTAGGCCGCGCAACTCATGGATGATAAGCGGCAGAAAATCCAGCTGGAACTGGCCTTGACGACGGGAACCGAGGGTGAAACCCAAGGGGCGGCGTCGAGAGGGATCGAATCGTCCAAGGCGGAGCGCGAAACCGAAAGCCCGGCGTTGTCGGAACGGTTGATGGAAGAAATGGTCAGACCGGAGAACTTGAAGCAGGCGTTGAAAAGAGTCAGGTCAAACAAGGGAAGCCCGGGAATCGACGGGATGACTGTCGATGAATTACCGGGTTACCTGACGAAACACTGGCCAGTCCTACGGGAACAACTGCTGAGCGGCACTTACAAACCTCAGCCTGTGAAGCGTGTGGAGATAGAAAAGCCGGACGGCGGGATGAGACGGCTTGGCATCCCGACGGTTCTGGACCGCTTCATCCAACAGGCGGTGATGCAGGTGCTTCAAAGCGGATGGGACCGGACATTCTCAGAGCACAGCTACGGCTTCAGACCTGGAAGATCGGCGCATCAAGCGGTGGCCAAGGCGCAGGGTTACATTGCCGAAGGTTTCCGCTGCGTGGTGGACATCGACCTGGAGAAGTTCTTCGACCGGGTCAACCACGACAAACTGATGGGCAGTCTCGCCAGGCATGTGGCCGACAAGCGAATGCTGAAAGTCATCCGGGCGTTTCTGAATGCCGGGGTGATGGAGAAGGGACTGGTGGGTCCGACGGACGAGGGAGCGCCGCAAGGCGGACCTTTGTCGCCTTTGTTGTCGAACATCGTGCTCGACGAGCTTGATCGAGAGCTTGAGAAACGGGGCCATCGCTTCGTGCGCTACGCGGACGACTGCAACATCTACGTCCGAAGCGAGCGGGCGGGGCAACGGGTGATGGAGAGCGTCAAAAACTTCATCGCCAAGAAACTCAAGCTAAAGGTCAACGATAAGAAAAGCGCGGTGGCTCGACCAAAGGATCGGAAGTTTCTGGGCTTCAGCTTCACGTGGAATCGCCAACCGAAACGGCGCATAGCGCCTAAGGCGGTTGAGCGGTTCAAGAAGCGGGTCCGGGAACTGACGCGACGGACGCGCGGGGTGAGTATCGAAAGAATGGCGGGCGAGCTTGCCGTCTATCTGAACGGATGGCGAAATTACTTCTCGTACTGCCAGACCCCTTCGGTGCTGAGAGACCTGGATTATTGGGTGAAGCGGCGGCTACGCTGCGTCGTGTGGAAGCAGTGGAAGAGGGGACGGGTGCGGTTTGCTGAACTCAGGAAGAGAGGCGTGGGTAAAGACCTGGCGGCTAAAACCGCCGGGAGCGCTCACGGTCCTTGGCGTCTTGCCTGGAGCCCGGCCCTACACATCGCTTTGCCGGATGCCTACTTCGTGTCACTTGGACTGCCCAGACTGACTGTTCCGAACAATGCTTAATCCGCCGAACCGCCGTGTACGGACCCGTACGCACGGTGGTGTTACAGGGAAAGCAGGCGACTGCCTACCTATGTGAATTGGGTGCGCCGGATGGCTCGTGCGGGGAAGCGCGAAAATGAATTCCGAACCTTCCCCCTGCTCCGAGCGGAGCTTCATGCGGCCTCCGTGCTTCTTTGCCGCGAGCTTGCAGAACGCAAGACCGAGTCCTACGTTGAGCGCGCTCTCCTCGAACGAGCAGAACTTTTTGAAAATCGTCTCACGCAGTTCAGGGGGAACCCCGGTTCCGTGGTCTCGCACGAAGAATTCGACATCGTCGTTGGAGAGCCGTGCGCCCAGCGTGATCGTGGAGCCCTGCGGACTGTTTTGCTGGGCGTTTTGAATCAGGTTCGCGACGACCCGCTGAATGATCAGACGGTCGGCGAGGACCGCGACCCCCCGCGTGCGCTCGTCTAGATCAAGCTCGAGGCGCCGCCCCTGCCATGACAGCGGCTTGGCTTGTTCGTCCTGCACAATGCGCAGGACGCGGCCGGCGTCGAGGTGTTCTCGTTTGATTCGGGCCCCGCTGTGGTCAATGCTCGCGACCTGCAGAAGATCGCGAACCATCCCTTCAAGACGGAAGAGGGCGTTGCGTCCGCTCGCGACCAGCCGAGACCGTTCTGCGTCCGTCATATCCATGTCCATCGCGCCGAGTGAAAGGCACAGTACGGACAATGGGTTCTTGAAATCGTGGACGAGCATCGAGAGCCAATCCTTGCGCACGGACTGTGCCTCACGCCGCCGCTTCTTTTCCAGCTCCAATCGACGGCTGAGGCTGTAGAAGGCCGTCGCCAATTCTCCGATCTCGTCCTCGCGCGAGGCGGCGACAGGAGCCCCAATGGGTTCCCCATCGCGCAGCCGACGCGTCATCGCGACGAGTTCATCGAGATTGCGGCCGATGCGGTCCCCGATCCAATACGAGAACGCCGCGATCAACAGCAAGGAGCCGGTGCCGAGCGAGATGCCGCGCCAGAGGATGGCGTTGAAGCGGTCGGGGGACACCGGGACGGCGAGCGCGGCGAGGCTCCGATCGGCGACCATGAGCGCCACGCAGACGCCCGCGATCGAGAAAAACGCGGCCATGAGCTTCAGGCGAAGGCTCACCCGGAAAATCCCGCCGCGGCGGTTTCATCGTCTACTTGGAGGGTGTCGCCCCAAACCACGGAGACGTGAATCCACCCGATTGCTCCGTCCTCGTCGTCGACCTTAATCCAGGGGCCTTGGCGCAGGAGCACGCGCAAAGTATAGCCGGCGTCCAGGACCCATTCGGGGTCGGCATGCATTCCGGGAGCGGCCCGGAGATTGGCGGCTTCGGCCGTCACGACGACCGAGGCTGAGCGCCGGACGACCGAGGCGTGAATCCAGCCGGAATCGTCTGCTCTGTCGACGACGCGATACCAGGGGAGGCGCGTTTCGAGAATGCGCAGGGGTTCGAAACGGGGCGCCTCCCACAGGACCTCCGCGCGGGTCGTCGGGCTCGCTCGAACGTTCGCCCATTCCGTCGCGACCGAAAGGAATCGTTCGGATTCGGCGGCGGCCGGCACGGCGAGCAGCAGCATAAGCGCGAGGGCAAGCATCCCCTTAGGATAGCCCCCGAGGCAAACATTTATAATGCCATTATGTAAATTAGTACCGTTTATTTTTACGATGATCCCGCTCAATTATCACCATCTCTATTACTTCTGGAAGACCGCAAAGGCCGGCAGCATCGCAAAGGCCCGGCGCGAGCTCATGATCGCTCAACCGACCCTGAGCCTGCAATTGCGCGAGCTCGAGAAATTCTTCGGCCGCGACCTGCTCCGGCGCAGCCGTCAGGGAGTCGCGTTGACCGCAGAAGGGCGCGTTGCCTTCGAGTACTGCGAACGCATCTTCTCCCAAGGAGAGGAACTCGCGAAGACGATGATCGCGGGAGGCGCAGCGCCGGAGCCGCTGTTTCGGATCGGTCTCGACCGGTCGGTGCCGCGCGAGGTGACGGTCGGGATCGTCGATTACCTGCGCAAGCAGCACACGGCTCTGCGCGTGACCATCGTGGGTGGGACGACCGCGGAACTGCGCGACCGCCTGCGTCGGCACACGCTGGACCTGGTGCTGTCGAGCACCTATCTGGCCGCTTTGCTCGGCAAGGAGTTCGTGAGCAAACAGAAGGCCCGACTGCGGGTGGTCTTCGTCGCGCAGCCTGCGCTGGCCAAACGTCTTCCGCCGTTTCCGGCCTGCTTGAACGAGGCTCCGCTGCTGCTGCGCACGGCGGAGGACCCGGTCCGCAAGGACCTCGAGCTCTACCTGCAGCGCAACGGCGTGACGCCGAATCCGGTCGCCGAGATCGACGACGACGATCTTCTCCGCTTCCTCGCGCTTCGCGGCAGCGGCGTCGTCGCGCTCGATATCCTTTCGGCGCGCACGGATATCCGGCGCAAGCGTCTCGTGCCCCTCTCGAAGAAGGCGACAGGGGTTCGCAAGTTGATTTGGTTCAATTGGGGCAAGCGCCCGAAGCTGAACCCGCTGCTCGAAAGCGCCCTCCACGATCTCACCTCCCGCTATCGGTTATCACAGTGAGCGCGGCGCCCACCGACGATTTGCATGCGTCGATTCCAGCGGTAGAAAATATAAACATCTGATTCGGCCCGATGGGAGCGGACACATTTTTCGCCTACGTCGTTGGATTCCCGTCGGAAGAGAGAGCTATAATGGGGTTTCAGAACCCACGGAGGAGCCTCGCCATGCCCCATGAAGATACGATGTTCATCAAGAGCCATGTCGACGTCTTGAGCTTTATGGACCCCGAGCAGCTGCGCAAGATTACGCCCGATATCGAGCATTCGACCTACCAGAAGGGTTCTCCGGTCATTTTCAAAGGGGAGATCACCGAGGGGTTCTATATCGTCAAGAAGGGTTCGGCCGAGGCGATCCGCAAGGCGGGCGAGACGGCGACCCTTAAAACAGGAGACTTTTTCGGAGAAATTTCGCTTATCGAGGAGATCGGATCCGTCGAAACCGTCAAGGCGCTCGAGGACGGCACGGAGATCCTCGTGATCCCCCACGAGTCTTTCGAAACGCTGACCAACGCGTTTCCGCTGATTTTGAAAGGGCTTAAGGACGCGATCGCCAAGCGGAAGGCCGAGAAGAAGTGACGGGTTTCTGGATTTTTTTCACCTTGTGCTGGGCGCCTCCGATGGCGCTGGTGTTGTACTTCTACCGGAAAATGGGCGCTAGGCAATGAGCGCGGACGCCGTGATGAAGTTCGGCGTCGTGGGCGTTTATTTCGCCGCGTTGTTCGTCATCGCGTACTACGCGTCCAAGCGCATCAAGGATATTCAGGACTACTTCATCGCCGGCAAAAAGCTCAATTATTGGATCGTCGCCTTCTCCTCCCGGGCCACGGGGGAAAGCGGCTGGCTGCTGCTGGGCTTGACCGGTATGGGCTTCGCGGTCGGCGCGCACGCGTTTTGGGTGTTGATGGGGGAGATGATCGGAGTCGTCTTCTGTTGGGTATTCTTGACCCAGCGCTTCAAGGCTCTCACCGATCGCTACGAATCCATCACGGTGCCGGATTATCTGGAGAGCCGCACGGAGGACTTCGGTCACGCGATCCGGATCGTTTCCGCGGTGGTCCTGGTCGTTTTCGTGACCGCCTATCTTTCCGCGCAGTTAACGGCGGCCGGAAAGGCGTTCGAAACCTTCCTCGGCATCCCTCATCTGTGGGGCGTGTTCTTGGGATTGGGGATTATTCTCGCCTACACGGTGGCGGGAGGCTTCGTCGCGGTCGCCTGGAGCGACTTCCTCCAGGGCGCGATGATGGTCGGCGGGCTCACTTTGCTGCCCTTGGTCGCGCTTTATCACGTAGGCGGAATCGGCCCGTTGTTTGAAGGATTGCGGGCGCAGGATCCCGGGCTTATCGGAGCTTGGGGCAAGGACGGGTTCGGCTTGAAGGCCGTTCTCTCCGCTCTCGGTTTGGTGACGATTGGGCTGGGGTATCTCGGATCGCCGCAGCTCGCCGTTCGCTTTATCGCGCTTCGGGACATCAAGGAAATCCGACAGGGTTCGGTCGTCGCCGCGCTTTTTACCCTGTTCGCCGACGGCGGGGCCGTGCTCACGGGACTTTGCGGACGCGTCGTCTACACGGCGCTCGCCGATCAGGAGACGGTGCTTCCGCTGCTCGTCAACGACTTCATGCATCCGATCCTGATCGGACTCTTCATCTCGGTCGTGCTCGCCGCGATCATGTCCACCGCGGATTCCCTGCTCATCCTTGCCTCGTCCGCGGTGGTGCGCGATGTGTACCAGAAGGTGCTTCATCCGGAGGCGTCCGACGCAAGCCTGACGAACGTGAGCCGGGCGGTGACGGGGGGACTCTGCCTTTTCGCCCTGATCTTTGCGCTCAAGGGCGGAAAACTCGTCTTCTGGTTCGTCCTGTTCGGGTGGGCCGGAATCACTTCCGTTTTTTGCCCCGCGATTGTGCTGTCGGTCTTTTGGAAGCGCCTGACGCGGCAGGGAGTGCTTGCCGGGATGATCGTGGGATTCGTCGTCACCGTCGTTTGGAACAGCGCTCCGATCGGCTGGTGGACGGCCGTCATCCCCGGTTTCGAAGGTTGGCTCGCCGCGCACGGATTCTCGGCCGCGAAGACGCTCTCGAGCGTGCTCTACGAGATATTCCCCGCCGTCGTCGCCTCGACCGCGGCCACCGTCGCCGTGTCTCTGAGGACGACCCCGCCCGAGCGCGCCTTTGCGGATCTCGACGCCATCCGACTTGAAGTCGTCGATGTTTGGCGCTGATTATAAGGAGTAATTGAGCAGGTATTCCTTCTTGGCGTCGAGCAGGGCGCGAACGTCTTCTCCGTCGAAGGGCTGGGTCGGGCCGAGGATGGAATGTTTGAATCTCAGCCCGTCGGGAGTCAAATCCATGAGGTCGGCGATTACCGGCGGGGCCTCCTCGGGTGCGGCGTCCTCCGCCGGGACCGCCCCGTTCTCGGCGGGACCGGACGTCTGTCCCGTTTGAACCGAGGAGTATTCCCCGGCGTCCTCGGCGGATACGCCGAACAGATAAACTTTCGGGCGTTCGACGTTTCCCGGTTCCGCTCGCACGACGATGCCGCGGTGCCCGTTCTCGAGACGTACCATCGTGCCGACCGGGTAAAGACCGACGAGTTGGGCCAACAGGTTCGCGGTGGTCGCGTCGAAATGCTCTCCCCGTCGTTTTAAAATTCTGCGAAGAATCCGGTCCCGTCGTCCTTTCCTCCAATAGTGACGGTCGCCGATTTGGGCGAGGTCGTAGGTATCCGCCATGCGGACGATTTTATGGAAAACGTCGGGGGTGTATCCGGCGTCCGATTCCTTTTCGTGATGCTTTGCGGCGAGGACGGCGATTTGCGGGGGAATCTCCTTGTCGCGCAGCAGGAGCAGAAATCCCCAGACGGAGTGCTGTTTCGCCGCGGCCTGTTCGGGAGGGGAGAGGGGCTCCGCGCGCGTGATCCAAGCCGGGGGAAGCACGCAGCGGCCTAGATCGTGCAGCAGCGCGGCGACGACGAGAGTCTGAAGCTGCCCGGAGTTCAATCCGTGCAGTTCCCCCAGCGCGCAGGAGGTGATCGCCACGTTCAGGCAGTGCGCTGTGTGCGCGTCCAGGCCGTGCTCTAAATACGGAAGCAGCAAAAACGGTTCGTAGCCTTTGGTGCGCATCGTCGCCATCATGTCGTCGGCCAGGCGGTAGAGCGATTTAAGATCGGCGGTTTGCCCCTTCTTGATCGCCGCGTGAATCAGCTGGAGGGTTTCGACCGCCTTCCGGTACCAGTCCAGCAGGGTTTTTCTGCGCGCGAGCTTGGATTTGCTGGCGACGTCGTCCACCTCGGCTTCGACGATGTGGATGTGCTCGACCCCTTTCGCCGCCACCGCTTCCGCCGGGGGACCGATCGCGTCCTTCTTCGCCTCTTCCGTGATCGCGATGAAGAACTTGAGGAGATCCTCCTTGCGGACGCCCTTCATGATCGTCATGTACTTCACGCGGCATTTGGAGAAGCGCTCCACGAGCATTTCATTCTTTTTCGTTTCGTCGATGGACATGGCCCCTTCGATATAGAGCATGTCGTCCATGAAGCCGAAGCCGACGTCTTCGAGTTCCTCGGTAAGCGGAACCAGGGCCGCGTGCAGTCTGGAGATCACCTGATTGACCTCGGTGTGCGTCGGGGGATAGATGCGGACGTTGTTGAAGGCGAAGTTCATATCCCGGAGAATCTGAACGAATTGATTCCACCGTTCGAGCCCCGCCCGCGATTTCCGGACGCGCCGGGCCATCTATTTCTTCTCCCCGTCGATCTGCTTGAGGGATTTCAGCGCGACGACCCGCAGACTTTCCTTCGCTCCCCGGATCTGAGCGAAGAAATCAAGAATTCGTTCTTTGAGCGTCGCCTGCGAAACCGTTCGCAGAAAATCGGCGGTGTCTGGGCCGGGATGACGTCCGAGCGCCGTGACGATCGCGATTCGGACCTCGTAGTCGTCGTTCTTGCCGTAGGCTTCGACGAGCAGGTCGTCGACGCCTTCGCCGGGCAGCAGCGAGAGCGTCGTGACCGCGATCTGAGCCTGTTCGTCGTGTTTTCCGGAGGCGATGAAATCCGCCAGTGCCCGGGCGGCGACGGGGCCGCCCACGCGGCGGAAGGTCTGGATGACGGCGGCTCGGACTTTTTCGTGTTCGTGATCCAGCAGAAATCCGATTCGCTCGGCGATATCCTCGACGCCGAGTTCGACCAAAATTCCGATGACGCCGATGACGAAGAAATAGTCCGGGTCTTTGAGGCGCTCGAGCAGGGAGTCGGATCCGAAGCGGGCGTAAAGACCGGCAAGAAACTTCGTCAGCCGGGCGCGTTCCTCCTTTCCCGTCGTCTTTCGGAATTCCTCCAGGAGCGGCGGCATCGTCGTCGCTCCGACCGTCAACACAAAGTCGTGGAGGGTCTGAAGCGACTCGTCGCCCGGTTCGCGCTCCGTCGCCGCCCGTGCGAGGTTCGCCGCCAGCGCGAAGGACGGCACCTTGGCTTGAACCTGCCGCTTCAGTTCTTCGAGCTGCGGCCTCCATCGCGGATCGGCGGCCAGTTCCCGCCACATCCCGAATTCCTCGAGAAGCGCTTTCAAATCCCCGATTCGCCCGAGATCCTCGAGCAGCCGGGCGTAGGCGAATAGCGCGAAGCGGGGCTGCTGCTCTCCGACGGGATTGCGCAGCACTGTCCGAAGGGCGTCCCGCGCGTGGGAGAAAGAAGACAGCGCGTCGTGAGCGGCATGGTCTTTTCGCGCGCTCAGGGAGGCTTCATCAATCAGCGTGAGACGGCCGACGAGCGCGGGACGCGTGTTCCGGTCGGCGCGTTCGAAATCGGCGCGGAGCGCGTCCCAGCGCGCTCGCAGGCGCTCGTCGTACGAGTCCCAGGGCATCGCCGCCTCGAATTGTTCGATGGGAATGTCCCGGTTCAGGGCCTGGTCGAGGATTTGGACGATCTCCTCGGCGGCTTTGTTGTTGACCGCTTCTGCCTGCTTGAGCAGGAGGTAGAGAAAATCCGGCGCCGTTCCCGCGGAGGTTATCGCGGCGATCTGTTCTTCGGTCAATTCCCCGGGATTTCGGGAGTCTTCCTCCTGCTCGCCGGTGACCACAAAGCTCAAAATGCTGATGATCTGCAGCCCGTCGATTCGGCGCGTCGACAGTTCCTTCTGCATATCGCTGAGCGACTTGTCCGCGGTCGGTTTCCAAACCAGCAGCCGCATGAATCCCAGGAGCCCCTCGTCGCTGAGGCGGGGAGTAAACACGACCTGTCCGACGCCCAGGGAATGCAGCGCCGTCGCGAATAAAACGGTTTCCGGGCTTTCCGTCAGTTCCTCCTCTTCGAAGAGGATTCGTTTTGATTTGAGCTCAAGCGGAAGGTTGGGCTCCTCGCCGATCGCGTTCTTGAGCAGTTGGTTGACCCGTCCCGTGACCTGGCCCACGATCGAGTGGCCTTCCTTATAAAGAGTCACGGTTCGGGAGCCCTTTACAAGCGCGCCCAGAAAGCCTTCGATCGCTTCGCGCCTGCGTTTGGCGATCCCCGTTTCTCTGAGAATTTCCGGCATAGCGCAAGTGTATACGGGCGCGGGAAACCGCGCAAGGCCGCCATAGGGCAATTTGATAGAATCGCCGCCGATGGTCTTTCCGCTCCATTGGAAACCCTTATGGATCGCCGCGCTCCTGCTGGCTTGCGGCGTGCAGGCCGCGCGGGCCGCGCTGTTTCCCTATCCGGTTCAAAAGCGCACGCTCGACAACGGCCTCGACGTGCTCGTTGTGGAAACCCCGGAGTTCAAGGGCGTCGCGAGCGTCAACATCCTCGTGCTCGCGGGGTCCCGCAACGAAACCGAACCGGGTAAGACCGGTCTCGCCCATTTGTTCGAGCATATTCTTTTCCGTCATCGGTTCGCAGGGGAGGAGGGCGGCTACGGAAAGGCCGTCGACGCGTTGGGGGCGCACAACAACGCGTGGACCTGGTTCGACGTGACCTACTACCACCCATTGAGTTTTTCGGAAAATTTAGAAAGGATGCTGGAACTTGAGGCGGACCGCTTTATCCGGCTCGATTTCGACGAGGCGACGTTCAAAACCGAGGCGGGCGCCGTATTGGGGGAGTACCGCAACAACGCGTCGTATCCTTCGACGAAGCTGTCGGAGGCGATGCTCGCGCGGCTTTTCCCCGATCATCCCTACGGCCACACGACGATCGGCACGCTTGCGGACGTGGAGGATATGCCCAACGAGTTCGACGCCGCCCGCCGCTTCTACCGGGATTTTTACCGTCCCAATAATTGTCTCCTGGTCGTGGTCGGGGATGTCGACGCCGAGAAGGTTTTCGACGCCGCGCACCGGCGTTTTGCGCAGTGGAAGCGCGCGGACATTCCCGTCGTAAAGCCGGCGGCGCTTCCCCCGGCACCGGGCGCAAGAACGCGGTTGGTTTGGGACGCGGATGTGGCGCCCGTCGTATGGGTTTCCAACGGGATGCCGGCCTTCGATCCCTCATCGACGGAAGGCGCCGTCATGGAACTGCTCGCGGAACTTCTCGTATCCCCGGCGGCGCCGCTTTACAAGACGCTTCGCTACGAAAAGAAATCGGCGAGCCGGCTGAAATTCGCCGACGGTTCGAGCGGGATTAAGAGCGTCGATCCCCGCGCGCTGACGATATCGGCGACGCTGTACAAGGAACGGTACCGTTTCGAGGGAGAGGCTTACCTCGACGAGGTCGAACGGGACATCGCTTCGGGGCTGGGGGCGTTGAGCCGCTTTTCCAAGGAAGACGGCGCCGAGGATCGGCTGGCGCTCCTGAAGAGCCGCTTTCGCTACGACTTCCTCGGGGATCTCTCGAGTCCGGCGAACATCGCGGCGACGCTCTCGCAGTATTACCGGTTCGGACGCGATCCGAAGGTTTTCGAAGCGCTCGACGCCGCCATCGCGCGCTTGACCGCGCGGGACGTGGACGCGTTTGCCTCGCGCTGGCTTACCGGAAAGAACAGGATCACGGCGGTTCTCGTGCCGCCCGCGGCGGAGGCCGTCCCGTGAGGGCCCCGTCTTTTTTCGCCGTTCTCGCTCTCTGCGCGCTGTCGGCGGACGCGTCGTTCGCTTCGGGGCCGAGAGTCGTCCGGCTGCCGGGTGATTCCGCCGCGCCTTTGGTCACCCTCGTCTTCCAGGTGCGTGCCGGCTCCGCCCGGGACCCGAAGGGGCTCGAGGGGTTGGCGCGTCTGACGGCGAAGATGGTGCTCGAGGGGGGATTCGGAGACCCCGATCATCCGGTCACGAAGGAACGGCTCGCCGATATGACGCGCGCGTGGGGCGAGCGGGCGACGCCCAAAGTGTTCTCGGCGAAGGAAGCGACGACTTTTTCGATGACCGTGCCCCGCGACGCGCTGGTCCATTACGCGACGGACATCCTGATGCCCATGTTCACGCGCCCGCTGTTCGCCGAGGCAGAGTTGGACCGCCTGCGCGGGGAGGCCCGCGAGAATCTGCGCGCGCTCCGGCTGGAGGAGATCGAATCGTTCGGCCTCGACGCTTTGGACGCCTTGGTTCACTCCGGAGACGGCCGCGCGCATCCGACGATTGGAACGATGCGGGGCCTCGGCGCGGTTGAAACGCGGGACATCCTCGGCTATTTCGCGGCGTACTACGTCCCCGAAAACACGACGCTCGGCGTGGCTGGGGCGGGGCCCGAGGAACTGCGGGCGCTTGAGGACGCCTTCTCCGGACTCGGCCGAACGGACTGGCCGTGGGTTCAGGGACGCGCCTTGTCCGAACCCGTCGACGACGGCGTTTCGAAGGCGGTCGTGATCGCGCTTCCCAATGCGCAGTCGACGGGACTGCACGCCGCGGTGCCGATTTCGGTCCGGCGCGGACATCCCGATTATTGGCCGCTCTACGTGGCCAATGTCTGGTTCGGAACGCATCGGGACAGTACCGGACGGCTGTACGGCGAAATTCGGGAAAAGCGGGGCTACAACTACGGGGACTACTCGTACATCGAGCATTTCCCCGGCAGACCGTCCGCGCTGTTTCCGCCTCCGAACGCCCCGCGTTCCAGCCAGTATTTCAGCCTCTGGGTACGACCGGTGGATCATCGCTACGCGCCTCATTTACTGCGCGCGATCGCCTCGGAATTCGAACGCTTCGCCAAGGGGCGGTTGAGCGATTCGGAATGCGGCGCGGCCAAGAAGAAGGCGAAGGTGCTCTATTTGAATCTGGCCGAAACCCGCGGCGATCTCGTGGGTTCGGCGGTCGACGACGCGTTCTACGGTCTCGAGAAGGGATGGCTTCCCGGCTATCTCGAATCGGTCGAAGGAGTCGCCTGCGACGACGTCAACGACGCGCTGCGTCGGCATTTGGAGGGCAAGGCGCTCGACTATCTTGTCGTGACCGACGACGGGGCCGCTCAGGCGATCGCGGACGCTTTGATTTTTCCGGACGCGGTATACGGCAAGGGCCCCGCGGACTACCGGATCGAAACGGAGGATTCGTCCGAAGGCTCCCTTTGGAAGATCTCTCCGAAGACGCTGGAACTGCTTCGCCGGGACGCGGTGTGGGCGCATCACGATTTGGGTCTTACCCGAGGGCGCGTGAAAGTCGTCGAGGCCGAGGAGGTTTTTGAAACCTCCGAGGCGATTCCTTAAGAAGCAGGCGGATTCGGATTTGTCGGCGGAACGGCCGGGGCGTCGGACGTCTTGGCCGGGTTCTTCTCGGGAGCGGCTTGTTTTACCGCATGACGGCCCTTCCAGGTCGCTTTGAGCAGCGCGGGGACGCAGGCCAAAACGCCCAAGGCCGCACCCAAACCGAAGGTCCCGAGAAGCACCAAAGCCAAAGAGGCTTCCTTCCTCCAGACGAGAAAGGAAACCGCCACGGGGTCGGTGTTCTGCAGGGCGAAGACCGCGGCGAAGGCGCTGATTCCGATCGCAAGGGCGAGAAGAGCAGGCATGCTTTCATTGTATCATGTCGGCGTGAAATCGAAGGGGGAATGGACGGTCTACATCGTCCGCTGCCGGGACGGGTCGTTCTACACCGGCATCGCGAAGGACGTTGAGGCCCGCATCGCCGTCCACAACAGCGGCAAGGGCGCCGCGTATACGCGCGGCCGGGGTCCTGTGACGCTGCGCTGGAGCGAGAGCGGTTTGACCCGGTCCCAGGCGCTGATTCGCGAAGCGGGCATCAAATCGCTGTCCCGTTCGGAAAAAAAATCCCTCATTTTAAACCGGCGTTGAGCCGCCGCTCTTGACGGTGCCGCGAACGGCGTTTATAGTTGAAGAACGCCGGAAACGAGAATCGAATATGCCGAAGGTGAAGCGTACGCCTAAACCGAAAAAGAAAACCGCCGGGAAAAACGGCGGGACCGCGACGCCGGTCGCCGAGGAGGAAGAGGAAGCTCTTCCGGAAGGGATCGACGCCTTGGTGGGCGCGGTCGACCACGACGCCGAAGCCGAGGAACACGCGCGTTCGCAAAAGGGCGCGGGCGATGATGAAGAAGAGCCCGCCGAGGGCGATCTGACTTCTCTTAAAAAGATGTTCGACGACGCGGTGAAGGTCGAAGACGCGCGCGCCGCCCTGCAATGGACCGAGGTGGAATGCCCCCATTGCGGTGAGGCGTTCGAGGTCTGCGTGGATCCCGAGCAGGACGGGCAGGACATGGTCCAGGACTGCACCGTTTGCTGTCGTTCGATTCAGATGTCGGTCGAGATGGACGGTGACGACGTCGTCGTCACCGCGTTCCACGAATAGTACTTATTCGACGTTTCGGATCTCGGTGATTGAAAACCGGGTGCCGAGATTATTCTTGCGCGCGGCGAGCCGCAGCGCGCGCAGCACCTTTCCGGTGCGTACTTCCGCTTTAGGCGCCACGGTGATCCAGAGATAACCTTCTTCAAAGTCGAACTCGGCGTTTGCGATCCCCTTAATTTCTTTAAGGCGCTCGACGATGGCCCGGGTGCAGGAGTTGCAGAGGACGCCGTCCACGATCGCCCGGAACTTCCCTTCCCGGAGCCTCTTGATTTTTTTGATGGAATAATGAGGCGAGGGTTTGTGTTCGGGTGCCGCGACCGCTGAGGGAGCCCCCGCAGCCGTCAGGCCGATGAGGAAAATCGTGAGTAAAAACTGGTACTTTCCGAGCATGGGAACAGGGTACAAAAATCACGGGTTTTAGGAAAGCACCAGGATTGACAGCCTCCGATTATCCCGCTAAACTCCCATTCGGGCGTTGGGAATCGCTTAGCTTTTCAGCCTAATTCATGAAAAAACGATCCTGGGTCGCGGATTTTTTAATTGGCCTATTGTTGACGGCCGGGGTGGCCGGGGCGTATCTCTTTCTCCCTGAATCGCCGATCGAACGCCTCGAACTCCAGGCCTACGACGCGCGAATCCAGTTCCGGACCAATCTGGACCCGTCGACCGACATCGTTCTCGTCGCCATCGACGACGCCTCGATCGAACGCTTGGGCCGCTGGCCCTGGCCCCGGACTCATTTGGCCTCGATGATCGACTTGCTCGCCGCGGCGGGGCCCCGGGTCATCGGGCTCGACATCATGCTTTCGGAATCATCGAGAAACCCCGCCATCGAAGAGCTGGAGGCGATGCGGAACCGTTATTTGGAACTGGTTTCCAGCCGCAAGGTGCTGCAGCGGGGCGGCGTGCGCTTCGAAAATGAGTTTTCATCGGCCGCCGTGCGTCTCGACTACGATTCTCCGCTTGCCGCCTCCATCCGCCGGGCCGGAAACGTCGTCCTGCCGATCGATCTTGCGGCGGTCGGTCTTTCGGAGGACGCGCGGCCCCCCGAACTCCCCGCGGTTCTTTCCACTTCCACTGTTCGCGAGAAGATCGTGCGCCGCGCCGAAGGCGACGTCGCGGTGGAGTTGGCGTCCATGAAGGCGACGCCTCCGCTTCTGTCTTTCGTCGAGGCCGCGTCGGCCGTCGGTCATGTGTGGGTCTCCGGGGATCAGGACGGCCTTGTGCGTCGGGAAACCCCCGCGCTGAAATACGGAACCCAGGTCTTCCCCTCGTTCGCGCTCCAGTTGGTGATTCGCTACCTCGGTTTGACGCCGGGCGAGGTCCAGGTCGCCGCGGGACAAGAGGTCATCGTAGGAAAGAAGAGAATCCCGCTGGACGAACAGCAGTCGATGCTGGTCACCTATAACGGACCGAAGAAGACCTTCCGGTATTACTCCTTCCACGAAGTCCTCAGCGGCGGCGTTCCCCGGGACGTTTTCAAGGACAAGATCGTCATTATCGGGACCTCGGCCAACGGGGTCGGGCAGGCCTATTCGACGCCGGTATCCCCCGCGCTTCCGCCGATCGAATACATCGCGAACGTGGTTGAAAACGTGATCAGCAACCGCTACATCGTTCGTCCGGAATGGAAGCAGGAGGGGGAACTCGGCGCGATCGCGTTCATCGGACTTTTCATCATGTTCGTGCTTCCGCGCGTGCGGGCTCTTGGCGGCGCGAGCCTGACGGTGCTGCTTTTGGCCGCGATGCTCGGAGGCGGATTCTACGCGTTTCAGGAGCGGGGAGAATGGGTCAAGGTCGTGTATCCCTCCTTCCTGCTGCTCGCCGGCTATATCGTGATCGTCACGCGTCGGTTTCTGTTTACCGAGCGCGGCAAGGAGATGGTCGAAGCCTCTCAGGTCGAAACGAACAAGATGCTCGGACTTTCCTTCCAGGGGCAGGGGATGCTCGACATGGCGTTCGAGAAATTCCGTCTGGTCCCCGACGATCAGGTGGACGAATCGTTTAAAGAGACGCTTTACAATCTCGGGGCCGATTTCGAACGTAAGCGCCAATACGCGAAGGCCGTTTCGGTTTACAGGCACATCCAAAAGACCGACGTGAAGTACAAGGACATCCAAAGCAAGATCGAAACCCTCGGGAAGGCCGCCGAAGGAGCGGTATTCGGAGGGTTGGGGAAATCCTCGCCGGAGGGCACGGTGATGGTGACCGGCGGCGCGTCGAAGCCGACGCTCGGCCGCTACGAAATCGAGAAGGAACTCGGGCGCGGGGCGATGGGCATCGTCTACCTCGGAAAGGATCCGAAGATCAACCGCATGGTGGCGATCAAGACCTTGATGCTGGAGGACGGCGACAGCCCCGCGGAGCTTAAGGAAGTCAAGGAGCGCTTTTTCCGCGAGGCCGAATCCGCGGGGACGCTGAACCATCCCGGAATCGTCCGGGTTTTCGACGCGGGTGAAGAGCAGGACATCTGCTATATCGCGATGGAATTGCTCGACGGCG
>Ga0210037_1001156_pt1 | contig 16789 bp, 26 predicted proteins | sample CryGey08umfilter_3_FD_185451 | JGI IMG/M metagenome (GOLD analysis project Ga0210037, IMG submission 185451) | Groundwater microbial communities from aquifer in Utah, USA - Crystal Geyser 4/9/14 0.8 um filter (SPAdes) (version 3) | ecosystem: Environmental > Aquatic > Deep subsurface >...
GCAAGGCTAACCATTATCTGTATTGCTCATAACTTAAAACGAGCAGTCAACATTCAAAGGTCTTATTCATAAGGCCTAGGGGTTAGTGTGTCCAAAATCTGGAAAACACCAACAAAAATCAACTAAAAGCTCAAATATTCAGCTAAAAAGGAGCCAAATGCGAGATTAACTTCAAAAAAATGACGATTTTCGAAATCGGTCAAGTTTTGGGGTGGTCTTGCAAAGGTCTCTATATGTTAATTTCTGCATTTATGTCACTTGTAAAGTTATGTTTTTATATGTTTATATATTTATATTTTTATGTATAATTAAACCAAATCTAAATTGCAAAGGGGACTCAATGACAGTGCGTAAAGGTAATATGAAAGTTTTAGCAATGGTTAGTCACAAGGGCGGAAGTGGAAAATCAACCACAAGCGTCCACCTTGCTGTTGCCGCGACAATGGCGGGGTTAAAAGTTTTAGTAGTGGATTGCGATCACAATTCACGCTCCTCACAGGAATGGGCTATGGAGCGCGAAAGCCCCGAACCGGTTGTTGTTACGGCTTTTCCAGATACAGAAGAATTGGATATACCAGAATCATCGTTAATGGAGCGTGTTGTAGAATTTCACGAGGCTGGGAATGATGAAGGCTTCGATCTAATGATCCTCGATTTACCACCCTACTTAAATAGGCTTGCAATTCTCGCAACAGGAATGGCCGACTTTAATATAATTCCCGCAAAGCCCAGATTTAATGATTTGCGAACCGTTCCTAGAACCGTAAACAAAATATCTACCAACGACTACACGGTGCTGTTATCGCAGTGTCGTCCAAAGGTTTCGGGGTTGGAACCCGAAAAAACAAAAGAAGCTCGCGAGTTACTTGTGGAAAACGGAATTAATGTATGTCCTTTTCAAATCACATTGAGAGAGTCTTATTCCGATGCGCTGATTGACGGGCGCTCTGTATTAGAGTTTGAGCCACACGGTAAGGCTAATCACGAAATTACGCAACTATGGAACTGGGTGCGACCACTTTTATTTAAGGATGAATAGATGGCAACAAAACGAAGCAAAATGAGTTTGGGCAGCATGGCCGTCAACTCTGTAAACAAGGGGCAAGTGAAAGATAACGGGTATAGAAAGATCCGTTTAGAGGATCTGGATGACAATCCACATAATGCCCGCACCTTTTATAGTCCCGACAAGATTCAAAGTAAAATGGACTCCCTTCAGGAGAAAGGGCTGATCTCGCCGGTGATCGTTGTACCTGGTGCAGACTCAAATTCCAATAAGCCCTACGTCGTTATTGACGGGCACTATCGCTACAAAAGTGCAAAGGCATTGGGATGGACTGAAATAGACGCTTTGGTGCGTGAAGATATTTCATTATCTGAATACTTTAAATACAGTCGTGATGCGAATGACATTCACGAATCCAACACGCCTTTCGATATTGCTCGTGGTGTGCTGCGCCTCAAAGAATCTGGGCTTGCAACCAACAATTCCGACTTAGCTTTACTCGCAGGTGAAACATCCGAGGTCACGGTTACTAAGCTACTCAAGATAAACGAAATCCCAGAAGCAGTCGCGGAGATCCTTGCGAATAGAGATCCAAAAATCGAACTCTCAGTGGCTTATGAAATCTATCTCCTTTGGAAAGCCCTATTAAAAGCCGATGCCGATAACGCAATGACCGAATTTAGTGAATATTGCCAAGTGGTCGTGTGCGATAAAAAAGCTGGTCGCAATGAGATTGAGAGATACCGTAAATCGGTTGAAGCTCAAGGGCGAAAGACAACTAAAAAGACTGAAAAGCCTCCTTTTCAAGAGTTTTTCAATGAAAAAAAGCAACGGCTTGGTAAAATTGACCTACGCGGCAAACAGGTAAAGCTGGCTTTTAAAGCAACGACACCGGAACAGGCGATAAAAATAGCTGAAGCGATTAAAAACATACTAGGGAACGAAGGTGGGTATAAATGAAGACACCAGGACAAAGATCATTACTTATCAATTCCGACTTGCACTCTAAATTTAAAGTCCATTGTGCCAAGAGCGGACTGTCCATGAAGAATGGAACCGAGCAAGCGATTTTAGATTTTATGGCCAAACAAAATCAGGAAGCCAATGCGGGTGACGAGAAAAATTCGGGAAAGTAATTTCGACCTAAAACGCCTCACAGGGCTTTTTTTGATGATTGGGGTTATCGCTACCCCAACTTCGGTCTTTTCGTCCAATACAGGTGGTTCTGATGCGTCATTAGATGCGTTGATCCATAAATGCCTGCCTCGCTCCCATCATCACATTATGAAAGCCATTGTTCGGGTGGAGTCTTCTGGCCAGAAGTACGCCATCAATGTAAACGGTGGTAAAAACGGCAATTACTCAAAAACCTTCTCAAAAAAAACGGAAGCCAAAAAAGCCATTAGACAACTTATGGAAAAAGGCTACAACTTCGATACAGGCCTCGCCCAAATAAACTCGACTCACTTCCGCAAAGACAAAATTTTTGGCAAGATCGGCTTAACGCCTCTGGATGCCCTAGAGCCATGTAATAATTTAAAAATGGGTGCTGCCATCTTTAGTGATAATTTTCGTCGTTACGGCACGATTAGCGAAGCCCTATCTGCATACAACACCGGCAATCGCCATAAAGGATTTGAAAACGGGTACATCAAGCGTTATTTGCCGAAGGAATAACATTAACAACGAGGATTTCCCTCAAAATTACACAATTCAAACGGCTTGAAGATAAAAACCACTTTTAATAAGATCTCCATGAGAGGTTGGTTTCTGTTTTAGAAGTGCTTATATTGAAATAAAATTCACACTTTTTAACCCCACCATCGGGGGTTTTGATAATAGATCCTTCAGAGTAAAACTTCGAGTCATACATACACATTGTTTTTGGATTGAAGTATTTTAATTGCACTTCCGTGACAGAAGCATATTCATTCCCATTCCCAGTTTTAACAACTTCGCCAATCGTCGCTGCCATTGTAGAAAAAGAAGCGGTAGTTAGTAATGCAGAAATAATGATTTTTCTCATGGAGAATCCTTTTATCTATAAATAGTATTAAAAAAACACCTTCACATTAATTAATGCGGAGGCCATTCGTAATGGTAAACAAAAAAAACACTATAAGTTAATGGGGTCAATGTTTTCGTACAGCCTGTACGTTGGATACCACTCCGTTTCAACCTCTCCTTTAGCCCAATCTAAATACCATTCTATTTCATCGCTGAACAATAACTCAAGCCCATCAACAAGATCATCGTCAATAAAATGGTGCTGCGGCTTTATATTCTGTCTTTTACACGCCTCAAGCGTGTGATGACCGTCTAGCAATACTGCTTTAACAATGCCTTTGTGGACAAATGGCGGAGAGAGGTATATTCCATCTACTCCTTTACTAATCTTGTCCTCTACAATGCTCTCATTCAGGTACGCCTGACTTGAAATAACAATTATGTGGTACATTCAATCCCCTTACTCATTGGGCAATCGTTGCTTTTCTCAGTACCTTGTTGAAAAACGCTCCTTTTGAATCTGCATTCAAGAAGGATCGAAATACCGATCCAATATTTATTCTTGGGTTGCCAAAGTGATAGAAAAGCTCCGAATGATCTCTCAGTCGCACCCCGACAACCCGTGATTGCTCGTCCAGAGAAATGGCGTTGATAAACGATGAATCTACCACCTGGATCCAATCTTCGTCCATGACAGCACTCTCCTGCTTAAATATAGTTGTTTGCGGTGGCAAATAGATAAGCTGAAATGACCAGCGGCGTGATGGCTACTGGGTACTCAATTAATGAACCAGACTGAAAATAGAATGGCGACCTGAAATTAATAGGAAATGGGAATAATAACGGGATGCCTTCGGAAGTCATCCAATCCCCAACCAAGTGACTTATGTAGCCTATTGCGAATGCAAGAACAGATAGCTCAAAAAAATCCGGAACAGCCATCCATAACCAGTAAATCGCGGCGAGAATCAGAAGCGAATGACTCCAGGTTCTATGGCCAAGCAAAATCAATGGGAATGACAGCACTTTAACCACAACATTCTTCTTGACGAGAGAATCAGGGTGGTCTATGTCCGGCATAAGAGAACCGAGCATGGCAACCGGCGCAAGGAATAACCATGTCGTCGGCGCACCCATGTATTGTAAATAACTCCCCGCGAGCAAATAAGTCCCCGCACCAAATGCTAAATGATTTCTACCGATCATGGGTTTTCTCCTATACCGAATTAAAACGCGAAAGACCCACTCTCTATTGGGATCGTCACTTGAATTTTTTTGCGATTATTGTTTATGCGCTTCTGTTTCTCTTGAGCGGCTTTGATCTCGTCTTTCTTGGCCTGGCTAACCGTTTCTTTGTTTGCAGTAATGCGCCAAGTGGTTGTTTCTTCCTTGCGGAAAGCATCTAAGCTATCAACTTTTAACGCTCTTGCGATAGCCTTTTCATCGAGAGTACCTTTGCGAACGGATTGGGTAACTTCTACACCGTTCCCTACCGTCTTTTTATTGCTGATTTGTTGGACAGCCTTTATTAAAGATTCTTTGAATGGTGCCATGCGTTCATCCATTTGCTTTACTTGCCCTTTAAGCTTTGCTTGCTGGACAAGCAATGGACGAAGTTTATTCGTGACTGTATCCCAATCAGAACTATCGACAAAAATATCATCAACGACTTCTTCGTAAGCTTTCCATCCTTTAATTAGTTTTTGGGCACGCCCTCTAACGGGTTTGTAAAACATATACTCAAGATGGTTTGCTGCGGCATAGAACGTCCCCTTGCCATCTTGCTGTAACTTAGACACATACTTGCCTTCCGCACGCAATTCTTCAGCTTCAGCATGATTTTCTACACGAAAGGCATCGGACGTAACGAAAACGGCTTTTGGCAGCCCAGAAACAAAAAGCTGCTGTTCTAACTGCCAGTAATAAAATGGATCCAGGCTGCCTTTTTTAACATCTTCCGCTAATTCTTCATTCCACATCTTGTGTTCAAAGTCGAGCGTTCTAAACAAATCACACCCGTCGAGGCTCGCAGATAATTGCAAATTGAGACCAACATTCTTGCGGCATACAATTGGCGCAAAATCAACATCCAAAATTTCGGATATTAGGATCCGGCCATAATATTCCATTCTATGCCCACTACCGTAAATGACCTCTTCTTGGTAGTCAGATGTTTCAATTGTTTTAGCGCCCAATCTTACGAGCGCCAGGTCATCGACCGTTTTAGGATCGAACTTTCCTGCTCCCATCACGACGGGAGCTTCTGATGCAGGATAATGATCTGCACGGAATGCGTGCCACTCCGGAGAGCCTTGTACTAAATCAATAATTTCCATGACAATCTCCTTCAGCAACCTTATTGCGCCGCCTGGGCTTGTTGGGCTTGGCCACCAGCCTGACTCAAAGACTGTTGTTTTGCGGCTTTGGCCATTTTCCCTTCCAATCGGTCAACCAATAAATCGTATTGGGCATTATTTAGGTCTTGATAAGAATTGGCTTGGTTTTCGATTTGTGAAGACACCCACTTGAACATGATCTGTTCGTCTGAATTTGTAGCTTTCACTAAGTCTTGCAAATTCTTCACTTTCTCCGCATCTAAAGGCACTTTTTTCCCAACCCGTTTTTTTGGGGCACTTGCGCCTGCATCTTCGGCCTGTTCAGAAAGCGATTTCATTTGAATGTCTCTTTCAAGCATTTCCATCACTTCCGCCGAATTTGGTAAGCGTCTTCCTAAGCGATGCAATGCCGATTTCAAGGCCATTCTGTCATACCAATTTGACCAAACTGAACCGGATTTGACTTGCCCAGTGTTGCGATCAATAGTCCCTTTTGAGTTATACATGATCCGGTCAATATCTTCCTTAGTCATTACTTCGACCATAACTTCGCCTTTTTTGGTTTTGGCCGTCGCATAAACAACAACAATATCGTTGTTACTGCGGTTTTTTGACAAGAAACTAGGTTTATGAATAAGGTGATCCCCATCCAGATCAGTGTAGAAATCGAAAGCATCATCTTGATAAACGATTTTGGCATCAATGCGGGTGATTTCGCCTGACTGTCTGATTTTCTTCAACACACCATCAATCATGGGTTGATACTGGGCTTTCTTGACCCATTCAGAGCCTCTTTTCGAGTTATAGATAACAATGGCCGCTTCCTTGTTATCAGGGATTAGGCCGTCTTTAGCGCAGTCAGAAAACGCCTGCACCAAAGAGCTTGGGATACAAGCGTTTAAGTCTGGGTTGTGCATAGACGCAATTAGCGCTACCTGCATGAATTTATCAAACGAAAGATGGCTAGGCAAAAGACTTGAAATAGCTTCTTTGTTTTGCACTAAAGCAACCTGTACTTGTGACATTTGAGTATTCTGGTTTTGAGTCGTTGCTAATTGATTTGACATGGTTCTCTCCTTTTTGATTTGTTGAGATGAAATTCCCTCACCTCGTTAAATACAATTATATTCAAAACAGGGAAAAATACAATAGTAAATTAAGTTTTTTTCAAGTTATTTTCCCTTTTTAACAATGGATAGCGCTTATGGATAAATAGTTGGAATTTGTCTCTCTCAGCGAGAAAATAGAAGTGTTTTGTGGGTTTTGTAGGTTTTGTAGGTGTGTGCTAGTGCCCAACAATTACATTGGGAACCAGCTTAAAGATGAAATTTGATGTTGGTTATTTAGCCCAATATTCGCGCAATTCCCATCCAGCTTTCCATGTTTCAAAAGCTTTATAGATGTTACCAATATCCCCATCGAGCTTTAATTGGTTGACAGCCTCGTAAATAGATTGCCCTTTTTCCACCTTTTTCTCTAACGCTTTAAATGGCGTTAAATAACTTCTGCGGCGCTTAGAATCGGTTGCACCTTTAATCATGGAATTAATCTTGTTTGGAGACAAGGCCGTTATCTCAGTAAAGCGAGAATAAAACTCGATTAGCTCGTTGATGTGCTGTGGTACAAACTGTTCTGGCTTATCAAAGAACTCGACCCAATAAGGGATGGCCGCACGACTACCCCATAAAGCGACTGAAAGGTTTTTAACGGAAATAAACTGTTCGTGCCGGTACTTCTCGACATCGGATAGGATCTTATAAAAACACCCCTCAAGAATCTTTAATTTCTCAGCAGGAAGCTTAGAAGCTAAATGGATCAAGGCCATTTCTCCTGGCTCGATCATTGCATCCGGATCCGTTAAATTATTAGCTCTTTGACTAGTGCAACCGATCAACATTTGGGTTAAAAAGCTCGCTGAAACGTAACGCAAACGCTTGTTTAATGTCTTGGCCAGTTGCTCGTACAACACCCCTGCATGGGTATTCATTTCAGTCAACGCGGATGAACAGGCCTGGCGGGTTTGTGCCACCTGCGATGAAGTTAGGCCGGTCAAGGCATCCGGTTTATTCCAGTACAGTACATCGACGACCAATTCCTTGATTTTGTCGGTCAATCCTTTCCCGCGACGCTTGGGTTGGTTTAAAACAACCATTAGGCGATCCAGGTCTTTGACGCAACCAGGCTTATATTCAAGGTAGTAGTGTTTTGTCATAAATTCGCGGTGAGAAGCCACGCCTCTTTCCGTTAGGCTTGCAAAGCACCAACAAGCGACATCGAGGTTCTTGTTCTTTTTTAAATCGAACTGGATCATTCTCAGCATACCCAATAAGCTTGCTGTTTGGGCGCGAGTAAAACCGTGAAAACCGTTTTTAACAACATCTTCGGCTTTGCACTGAATGTCATTCTCTAGCTTTAAAAGTTCGGATACACGGTTTTTCATTAATCTGCTCTTCTTGTTTAGTTAGTTTAATTATATTCGTTTTTGTAAATTATACAACACGTTTTATTAATTCACGTTTTTTGGAACTCTCTCTCTGGCCAAAAAATGACGTGAAATTATCGCATTCATTTCTCCGAATATATGTGGAGCGGTTTCTTGCATCCTGGCCAGACCTGTTCCAATACCCGCTATCGGGAAGGCAATCTGTAAGAGTGGATCAGATTGCCAAAGGGCATAAAGCCTGCGGAGGTCGCTTATTACCAATTCACGATGCTCCGGTGTGTCTCTGATAAACGCCTGGTCGTGCATAGCGGGTAACAGCTTTGTGATAACGCCAAACGCATTAGGCTCTCCCCGAATAATGGCTTGGCCACCCGTCCCCTTTCTGGCACGATTGTCTCCAAATACAAAAATCGTATTAGGATTGTTTCGACAGATCTCAATGGAATAGCGCTGGTCAAATAAAATACAATCGCCCATAGAGTAAAGCCTTCTGGTTATCTTCTGGTGAAGCTGCTCAAATTTAAGATAAAACGATCCACAAAAATTATGGATAACTTCCCTTTTTTCGTTTCTAATTGCTTGAAGAAAAAGGGATTACGGGTGGTGCTTATTTTTTATGCAATCTAAAGATTTTTTTTGGTAAAAAATCGGATCTTTTAGGTAACTAAATCACGCTACCGATAGTGTTATAAACGCCCGAAACATTGATTATTGTAAAAACGATCTGCAACCTTAGAATGTATCTTAATTCAGCCTTGATTGAGAACGCCATCAACGCTACGGAAGACAACAACCATAGTATCCATGCGAAAAACGCAAACTCTGGCATGAAACTCATTATAAGAGCGCCTGAAACCCCTGCATAAGAACCAATCACCTCAAGGATTTTTTTGAAGTCTAATTCTAAAGGCTTGTCCTTTGTAAATGATTGCTCGATCTTTGTTTCCATGCTCGCCATCCCTTTTCGTTGCTTATGAGCCAATTATATACATTTACGCATCAAATACAATACTAAAAAGAAAATAAATATCGTTTTACAATCAAATTCTTATCTGATAGGATTATATACAAATAAAGGAATATAACAATAAAGGGCGGCTATGCGATTGGGTAATGTGATGAAAATTCGGGGAGACAAAACGCTGGATAGAATTAAGGGAATTCTCACAAAGAATGACAGTCTTTTACTGCCTGTCGAAGCTAAAGTCCTTCGTTTGGAAATCTCTCAACGCGACATTCCTTCTTGGAAGAGAAAAACAGCGTTTCGGGACAGCGCAACTTATGTCAGCGTCCTTTCCCGTCATGGCTACGATGTACTTCAGTACCAAACACAAGGAAACGACTCGTTCTTGATTGATTGTGGTGTCCACCTGCTGCGCTCGAAGAATGAGGCTTGCGCCACGTTTTCTAGGCAGGAAAAGGATCTTCTGGTAAACGCAGAGAGCTTTATTTCAACAATTCAGAAATTGGATAAAGTCTTTAAACGATTTGGGTTGTATGAGTTTCGCGACGAGAAGGGATCTTTGAAGTTTACTGGGGTTTCATCTCAAAAAAATGACATGGTTTACGCTGCCAACTATCTTCTTGATAACGCCCAAGCTATTCAGCAAACACCATACTTAGAAATCTCTCAATTAAATTGGGAACGAAACCAAAAATGGAGTAAATCTGCATGAACTCATTAACAGTCGTTACAGCGCCATGCGAATCCCCAGAGCAAGTGATTGCGCGTTTGAACAAAGTTATAGATGAACGCAAACCTAATGATTACAGTGAAATGATCGAAAATATGGCTGATGTCTTCTACTTGACCGAAGCGGAACGAGCTGAAATCCACAACGCTCGAATGGCCTTACCCACTCATGGATCATTGGCGGAAGCGGCCAAAGAACGAATTAAGGAACGGATCGCTTTACGCAAAAGCAAAAAGAGCGTCAGTGCTTAAAGGTAGCGGCCAACCCGTGCTAACGCAGTTTCTAAACTTAATCGCCGTATTCTCAGTAAGAATTGAATGTCATTATAAATGATAAAAGCACGGATCTACCCAAGTTGAAGATGAAGGCAGAATATATGCCTGCAATTCATCGTTCAAAAAGATCAAGCAGAACTGATCCGGATCGGCGTGCTTGTGGCTCACCTGCTTTGCACCCCGCAGACTTTTCGCCCAAACGCTCACAACCTTGCAATACTGCTTTCGCTCAAGCTCCATATCCGTGTTTGCCATTTTTAAGACGTATTCTTTTTTCGTCATACTCACCCACAAAAATTCTTATTAGGCGCAAATTTGCGCCTGGAAGGTCTAGTAAAACTAGGTTCTATTGTTTTTTCTTCCCGCGAATCCTTAAATATTCGATTCGATACATCAGATAATTTAAGCGATAAATTCCTTTTAACGATTCGACCGCTTGTTCGATTACTTTATTAGTCGGCTCTTCCAGGTGCCAGCTAGATTCAAAGCTACCAATGTCTATTACATTCCAGCTTGAATGTTCTTCTAATAAAACATGATTCCTAATGAGATTATAAACGCTAGATTTGGTTGGCTTGAGATCAATATTAACTTCCTGTCCCACCCCTGCATTTTCAGAAAAATTGAAGCACCCCATCAAGTCGAGCGATGCCAGTACGCTCCAAAAATCATTTTTCATGCTTTTCAGTAATTCAGGGTTGTAAATATTTGACTCGATGAAGAATTGATTTGACAAAAAGCCGATTTGATACTCATGAAGGCTTTTGCTGGAAGTAGCGGTGACAGAAAGGCCGTCCAAATTCTCACCCCATTTAAAATTCCAATCGTCTGGAATTTTGGCAGATTTGGAAAGCTGTTCAAATAACGATTTTAAATAATATGCTGTTTCGCTTAGTGAGCCGTTAGCATAATGAAATTTACTTCTCTCAAAAGCACCTATCATGGTTGTTGACCTTTTATTCTCGCCGAATCACAAGCCGGCTCACCAATATTAACCCATACAACAGCACCTTGCGGGTGCTTATATGGGATTGGTTTCTCGTATCGTTTTGCATCTTCAAACACCCATGCGTGTCGATACTTTTTTAAAACGTCAATATCTTTAATCCTGTGGTTTCGATAGTAAAAACTACTAGATAGTTCATTTGCTTCAAATGGCATACTGTAAGAAACTTTTACTTCACCAACAATCAATCCTGTGCCTTGCTCAATGATACCAATTCGGCCACGGATATTGGTAGGGCGTGACCGCATTTCCCAGGTCTTCTTTCCTGACAGAATGAGATCAACCCACGGTTGTTTAATGATTAGGGCTTTCATGTTTAATTTTAATCCTTAATTCGACAACTGCAAAAACACTCTCAAAGCGCTCAACACTCATTTGCATTTTATGCGACTTTTTTTGGTTTGTGAATTTGAACAATAACAGCACCAACGGCAGTACCGCTTTCGCTAAACGCCCCATCAGGGATTGCAGTTAGAGTGGCTCCTATATCTTCGAGCCAATTCTGGAACGAAACCTGTTTCTTTTGCTGACCCCGTATCCAACTTCTACTCGCAATGCTTACAATTTTCCCGCCAGGTTTTAACATCGAGTACATTTGAGTAATATGGTCAATATCTTGATTTTTTGTGAATGGCGGATTCGCAACGATTCTATCGAATTGTCCAAGTGATTCAGGACGCATACTTAGAAAGTCACCCACAATCGGCTGATAACCCTTATTGGTTAGGATTTTCGCGTTTTCAGGCATTAATTCGACCACCGTACAATTGGCTGTCTTATTGAGAATTAAATCGGATATTGCACCTTGACCCGCTTCAGGCTCTAAACAGGTGTGAGACTCTTGAATGTCGGCTAATTCAACAAGCTTTTGCGCCAGTGGTTTTGGGGTAGGGAAAAACTGAAAGGTTTTTTTGTCGTTTACAGCTTCGCCTTCAGAGAGTCGAGCAAGTATATCTTGAGCATCACAGGTGAACTCGAAACCGCATTTTTTGTATTTTCCGCCCGCGTTTAGCAGGGCTTTTTTTACTTGAGGGTAGTTCGTTAATTGCTCACTAGGTAGCTCTAAGCGACTCCCATTGGGAATCATTTTCATAATTGACGCGACGACTGCTTGATCTAGTTTTTTGCACATATTGGCACCTCGTTTAAATAAAAGTTAATTAAGCCTTTATTTATGATTATATACAAATACCAATAAAATACAATAAAACTATGTCTTTTCTGGTTCTTTATTTATAGCGAGTATCGGGGCAGCGCTTTTCTTTGCCATTTAGTCTTCTAATTTCGTTAAATTCTCTTCGTCCCAAGAAAGGATGGACTTATTGGATTTGCCAGCAACCTTAATAAAGTAGGTAAACGGGAAATGAGGGTTGTGGCCATCATTGATGCTGTCAATAAGGCATTCATTACCGAGTACAGGGTGAGATACTTTATCTCCTACCGAGAATACAGGGCTAACATCTATGTCGGTATTTTCCACCCAGGCCTGTATGTATTTCCCGTACTCAGTACGGATAGACACGCTTTCGATGATTTCGATAATAGCTGTTACGTTCTCGTCGTCGAACCAATCCATTGATTTATAGACATCGTACCCAGATCTTCTCCCCAGGCCGTAAGAATCCGCTAATTCGTTTATCGTGTCATCCAATTCAGAATCCGAAATATAACCACCACTAAGCAGGTCATTCGAGATGGTTGTGGCCATTCTTCGACGGACTTCTTCTTGAACAAATTGATTTTCTAAAGGTGGAAATATTATTGCGCCATTGGCGTTTCTATTGGGATTGGTCAATTCTTTTTGGTGACGTTCTAAAGTAGCTTTACGCTCTTCTTCCGCTTCCTGTTGGCGCTTTTGATCTTCTAAGAATTTTTCAGGATTGAGCGTTTTCTTCAAAAGGTCTGTATCGCCTTCGTGATGCGCTTTAACCAGAGAATCCCAATTCTCGATAATTAATCGCCACTGCTCTGATGTGGTCGCTATCTTTGGGAAAAACTCTCTAACTCCAGGGGCGACATTTAATAAGCCTAAACAACGGCCAAAAGACCCTCTATCATACGGGTAGTCCATTCCAATTTTGTCAAGGTCGGCTCCTAACGCGATTGCGGCCATGTATTCGGATGACAAGCCGGTGCTGCCGGTCATCATCCAAACACCGATCTGTCGAGCTAACTCCCTAAATCCATCATTATTCATAGACGCTCAATCTCCTCTAGCTTAGAAGCTTTTTTTCAACTTTATTCAGAGTTATTTCCCATTCCGCACCGTTAATTTCTCTATCGTCTTGAGAAAAATCAACAACGGCACTCATGCTTGGTAGATCAGGATTGTTAATGAGTTTGTGACGAAGCAAAAACCCAACTAACGTACAAAACGCCGTATTCTGGTTGTTGCTTTCTATGTCGCCGATGCCATCGTCCTCGATCTTATCTAGTATCTTCGACGCGACCATCATAAGTTCCAACGAATCCAGACTGTCCAAAAATTGTAACTGATCCTGCATAGCCCTAATAAACCCCTTTTAATTTCTTAATAAGCTCGTTAAAATCCATAATTATAGCTCGTGGAATACTTGTTCTTGCCCATCTCGTAGGCGTTTACCGTGCTGGCAAACCCTCTATTCCAGTAATCGCTTTTCATTAATTCGACCTCAATGCGAGAGGCTTCTTCAGCCGCTTCAGAACTGATTTGCAGTTTAATCTGGATGCCGCCTTCCTGGGTCATGCTGACCTTTGAATAATTTTTGGTACTACCATTTATTACTTCCAGTTGATGATCTGCATTTGAGAAACTGTTATCAGGATCATTTTTATCGAAGACAATGTACTCCCAGTTCGTTTTACTCATTGCCCCCTTGTAGGTCGGCGTGATCCCGAAATAAGCAAGATCGGCAATATAATTTCCCACCGAGATTCTAAATATCAACGGATTTTCGTTAATGTAATGCAACTTGGCCATAACGGTTTTTTTCTGGTCATTACCGGTCAGGCTCCATACGTCTCTTGGAGAGATCCCTTTTCCCGCCGCTTTTGGCGAGAACCCAGGAATAACACTGTCGTATAATTCGGTTGCCCATTCATTAAAAAGCTCTTCATTCGGTATCTCCAGCACCAAGTCATAAACATCTTGGGACTCGCCTTCGACGAGAACCCAATCGCCTCTGTAATTTTTTCTCTTTACGGGAATGGTTTTTTTGGTGACGGATTTCACGTTAAATTCGAGCGAGGTATTCACGCGCACAATAAAATCGTCGTACCAGGCGGCATAGGATTTAAATACTCGCTCTTTGCTAAATGACGGCTCTTGTGCGATGGCCACCAACATCCCCTTTTCAAAAACATTTTCAATGGCCAAGCTCTGCTCATTTAGGCTGTCCATCACCTTATCTTTTTGGGAAAGCAATTTATCGGCTTTAGACGAATCAACAGCTTTTACCCTTAGTTCGCCATCAAGTTTATGCAAAGTCTTAATGAGGGCTGCTCTTTCGCGCAACAAGGTGGATATTTTCTGATCCTTATCCTTATTGGCCTTGATTTGTTCGATTCTGCTTCGTAGTATGCTTTCATCTACATCGGTAGAGGCGCGAACAAATAACTGAATATCGCCGGTTGAGGTTGTGGAAACTCGTTCTTCTAGTACATTGATCTTAACGATTGACGCGGAGATGATTTTTATCTTCTCGCTAAGATCACCGTTATCAATGTTTTTCTCGCTCTGGATATAAACTCCAGCATCATCTGCCGCTGCTCGTTTAATTGAAGTGATGACGGCTTTTCTGGCCATAGTTTTTGATTCACTATCACCAAGCGTGTAGTTAAGGCTCCATGTTTTTTCAATAGCGGAGGCTGAAGTTGTCGTGGCCACTAGCAAAATGATTAATATTCTGGATAACATGGGACTCACTCCTTATCCGAGTTAAAAATGTAAGCGCAGGAATACTTCGTCCCATCATGCTGCACCACTCGATGTTTGATGTCCTGTAAAGAGATGACTCCTTCGGCACGCTGGGTAATTGTGGAACTTAACTTATCTTCAGTGAAAGTCTCATGTCCACTCAAGGTACTCTTGTTATTCTCAACAAGAACACCGGCTAATTTGTAGATTGTGACATCCGGAGATGTCTGGGAGTAAGGCTCGCAATATTGCGTTATAGGCTCCCCAAGATAAAGGGATGATTCCGCCAGGCCTGGTCGATTTCCTTCGTCTGAACTAGAAGCATGGGACACCAGTGACAATGATGCGGCGACGCTGGCCGCCAAATAAATGTGCTTCAAACCCAAAACTTTTAGTTCGTGACGAGAAAACATAATTTACTCCTTTGCGAGTTTTGGTTCGTCTGATTGATCTGGAACCTGCGCCTCAGTCCCTTCAACACGCTTCAGTAATCGCTGATACGAATCTTCAAGCGTTTGGCGATCTTGTTGAGAGGTATCTTTATCCAGTAACTTATTAAACTTGGCGAAAGGCATTTTTACCAAAGTGTAGCTATGAAATTCACCATTGATCGGTTTAAGCTCTTGAGCGACTACCTCAGTACCGGTTAGATCGACGCTATCGACGAAATTATTGATGATATAGCGATACTGATCGGAACCAGATCCATTCATTGTGTCTTCACCCGACATTTCTGACTTCATGGTGGAAGCTACTTCATACTTAGCCTGGAGCTTTGCTTTTCGCATCGCGTTGAGCATATTTTTGTCAGTCCCCATGCCAACGCCGTAAAACCCAGTTTCATCTGCTTTTGGGGGATCTAGTACCCAGGTAGGCAATTCAGATAATTGTGCTTCCATTTGCTCCTGTTCAAAATTCTGTTTCTCAACGAGAGCATCCCGACGGACTTCTTGAGCATTAGCCTCTTGTTCGGCGATGTCCGTTCTGGTCATGCCTGTTGAAGAGCAACCGGACACACCTATAATGGTTGAGACCGAGATTGCTACGAGTAATTTAGAATTGGTTTTCATATCCTTCTCCTTATTGCATTAAGCGCCCCAAATAGGGGCTTTTATACACCGGAAAACTGTCTTTACAAGACAGATTCAGCCAGGTTCTTTCCTACCGAGAATTTAACCTTGCGTTTAGCGGCAATCGACATAGATTCACCAGTGGCGGGGTTACGCCCCATTCTTGCTGGTACATCTTTGGTTGAGAAACGACCAAAACCAACCAATGAGACCTCTTCTCCAGAAGACAATACTGACGCGATTCCAGACGTTACAGCGCTAATAGCGTTATTGGCTTCGGCTTGTGTCATTCCCGTATCCGTCATTGCTTTAACTAGATTTGCTTTTGACATTTTTACTTCCTTTTGTTGTTGATAATTTCAATATCACCCAGATTTTCTAGCCATACTTTCTTAACGAGAAGCAATGGGCTTTTAATTTTAAACACTTTCGCAAACTCCATTGTGAAGTCAGCTACATCCGGTAAGTGGTTTTTCATAAACCGCCATTTCTCCGAATTGCTTTCAAAATCTATCCAAACTTCATCGCCTCTCTCCTCTTTTATGATTACTTTAAACACTGTTTAAACCTTTAACTCTCAATGCGAACATTGTCGTTATCATCAAGCATATCTTTGATGTCGGAAAATGTTGATTCACATCGCTGATCTTCGGGCTTTAAATAATTTTTTGTAACGAGTTTACTACATACACCATTAATCCCGCTACCTCGACCACCTAATTGGCTGAAAAATTCGCATTGGCCACAAATTGCTCCATTCTGCCAAAACTCTTTAGCTTTTCTTAGCATATCGGGGTCATCCCCGATAATTGCATTACGCTTGGCTTTGCTTGCTTCAGTTAAAGCTTGTCTTATCGTGTACGTTGCTTTATCTGTAACACTCATGGAGTTTGTGTCCTTTGGTAAATTAGTTGAGGGAGAGCTGGGCTACTCCCTTACTTATATTTATATACAAATAAAGGATAAATACAATAGTTATTTACAAAAAAACCCGATTTTTCGGGCTTTTTTATCGCTATTTACCGTAGTATTCTAAAACAAATCGGTTTCCAAATCC
>Ga0210037_1001157_pt1 | contig 16788 bp, 18 predicted proteins | sample CryGey08umfilter_3_FD_185451 | JGI IMG/M metagenome (GOLD analysis project Ga0210037, IMG submission 185451) | Groundwater microbial communities from aquifer in Utah, USA - Crystal Geyser 4/9/14 0.8 um filter (SPAdes) (version 3) | ecosystem: Environmental > Aquatic > Deep subsurface >...
GGGCAGGCCCGCATCGACGGCGACATGTACTTCATCCCGTACACCGCCCCCAAGGGACTCGTCCTTCGCCGCTTCGTTTCGGTTTCCTACTTCTTCCGCTGATTCAGACGGGGATTCTTTCAAGGACCACGAACGCGAAGGGGGGATCCCCTTCGCGTTCGTCGCGTTCGACCGCGGCAAAGCGGGTTTCGTCGAACGGGGGGAAAAAAGCGTCGCCGGGAAATTCCCCCCGGACGCGCGTCAGGTAGAGACGGTCCGCCGCAGCGAGGGCTTCGCGGTAGACGCGCTCCCCTCCGATCGCGAAGAGTTCCGTCTCTCCCGCGCCGCGCGCCGTTTCGATCGCATCGGAGAGGGAAGCGCAGCGTTCGACGCCTGCCGCCGACCAGGAGCCGTCGGAAGTCAGGACCAGATTCCGCCGCTTGGGGAGCGGTTTCCCGATAGACTCGTAGGTGCGGCGTCCCATCACGACGGTGTGTCCCAAGGTCAGCGTCTTAAAGCGTTTGAGGTCTTCGGGAATGCGCCAAGGCAGCGCGTTGTCTTTTCCGATCGCGCCGTTGTCCGAGACCGCGGCGATCAGAGAGAATATCATACGGCGATCGGGGCTTTGATGGCGGGGTGGGGCTCGTAGCCTTCGATGCCCACGTGTTCGAAGCGGAAGTCGAACAGGCGCTTGACGGAGGCATCGAGCCTCAGGCGCGGAAGCGGACGCGGGTCCCGCGTCAGCTGCAGGCGGGCCTGTTCGAAATGGTTGTTGTAGAGATGCGCGTCTCCCAGCGTATGGACGAAGTCCCCCGGCCGCAGTCCCGTTTCGCGCGCCGTCATTTCAGTCAGGAGCGCGTAGCTCGCGATGTTGAAAGGGACGCCGAGGAACACGTCGGCCGAGCGTTGATAGAGCTGACAGGAGAGTTTCCCTTCGGCGACATAGAACTGGAAAAACGCGTGGCACGGGGGAAGCGCCATCTTGTCGAGTTCCCCGACGTTCCACGCCGAGACGATGTGGCGGCGGGAATCCGGATCGCGTTTGATGCGCGCGATCACTTCGGAAAGCTGATCGACCGTCCGTCCGTCCGGCGTCGGCCACGAGCGCCATTGCTTTCCGTAGACCGGTCCGAGGTCTCCGTTTTCGTCGGCCCACTCATCCCAGATCGACACCTTGTTTTCGCGCAGATAGGCGATATTGGTGTCGCCCTTGAGAAACCACAGGAGTTCGTGAATGATCGAACGAAGATGCAGCTTCTTCGTCGTGACGAGGGGGAAGCCTTCCGAGAGATCGAAGCGCATCTGATGCCCGAAGACGCTCCGGGTCCCGGTTCCGGTCCGGTCCCCCTTTTCGACGCCCTCATCGAGGACGCGGCGCATCAAGTCCAGGTATTGGCGCATCGGCGCCCCCATTCTAGCAGAAACGACCCCCGGCTAGCGGTTCAGGGGCTGGGTGCGGTCGGGGTCCTTCCCCCGTTCGACGTCGATCAGGTCGCGCAGCGCGTCGCCTGCGCCCATGAATTCGGCGTCGATGGCGGCGCGGATCGCGTCGATTTCTCCGCGGGACACGAAGCGGTAGAGATCGGCGACCCCGTGCAGGGCGAGGGTCGACAACTCGGTCGGGTCCTGATGGATTCTGTGCGCGATTCGGCCCATCGCGTGGAGGATTTTCACCGACGCGACGCGCAGGTTCATCTGTTTGAGCAGCAGGGCGGTCAAGGCTTCGCCGCTCACCAAAATTGACCCCGCTCTGCTAACGAGAACTGACCCACCCAAAACGACGTAGAACAGAGTTACCACTCGAGTCACGGCATTCCACAGGGATTGAAAAACGACAAACGGCATCATGCGAAAGTCTCTGGCGCTGCCATGCTGTTTTTTAAAAACTTTGCGGTCCGACGAAGTCGAGGCGCAAAGTCACGAGCCCTCGGCTCGTAGATGGATGCGTTCGTTCCTTTAAAATCGTACGGCCCCACTCGCCTGACGGGTCTATCCTTAATAAGTGGGGGATAGGCCATGGTAAAGAAGAAACGCTGTCTCTATTGCGAGAGGAAGTACGAACCGTATGGTCGAATGGCCAAACGGCAAAAGGTCTGCGGGGACGGGGACTGCGTGGCCAAGCATAAGCGTGAGATGGATCGGCGCTGGTGGGCTCGACGGCCGGAATGCCGGAAAGCGCGCAACGGGAAGAAACGTGCGTGGGCGGAAGGGCGCGGCTACTGGCGCGAGAACCGCGCGAAGAATCCCGAGTATGTAGAACGGAATCGGCTGCAAAGCCGTGAGCGGATGCGTCGTCGGCGCGAGATGTCGCGATTGCTAAGGGACCCCGCTGGGTATCTGGCCGGTTTGCGAGCCGCGGGCGGGAAATTGTTTGCAAACCAGGAGTTGTTGTGGATTTCGCCCGACGGGCGGGTGAAGTGGTCTCGACGGGTGTTTGCAAACCAGGAGTTGTTGGGACATGTCTTCGACGGGGTTCTGCGATATCTGGCAGCCCAGGCGATGTTTGCAAACTTCAAGCGTGGTGACAGGATGGCTTGGGGTGAGGTACAAGGATAATCCGATGAAGACCGTGGAACTTGATTTGCACTCACTTGATCTGAGCTACATGCGCCTGCGGGCGAAGCGGCCGGTGGCAGAGAAGCGACTTTTGACCTCTCTAGGCGAGCACGGGCAGCAGAATCCTGTGATCGTCGTGGCCGGGGAAGAAGCGGGACGGTATGTTGTGATCGACGGTCATAAGCGCGTGCGGGCGCTGTCGAAGCTGCGCGCGGACATGGTGAAGGCAGTGGTGTGGGAGTTGGACGCGGCGGATGCACTGAGTGCGGCGTACCAGATAGGGAAGCAGGGAGGCTGGAGCGTTTTTGAAGAGGGCTGGTTGATCGCGGAATTGCACCGCATGAGAGGCTGGGACCTGGGTCGCATCGGGGGCCGTCTAATGCGCAGTAAGGCTTGGGTAAGCAAGAGGCTGGAACTGATTGAGCGGATGCCCGGCTGGCTTACGGAGGAGGTGGCGGCGGGGCGCATCGGCGCGCACGGTGCCGCGCACCATGTCCTTCCGTTTACGCGCGTAAACGCTGATGACGCGAAGGAAGTGGTAGAGAAACTGCGTTCGTCGGGATCGACGGACCGTGAGTTGGCGGCGCTCTACGCGAGCTACAAGTCAGGCAATCGGGATGAGCGGCGCAAGATCGTGGAGGACCCCAGGCTGTATCTTCGGGTCCGGTCCGCGGCGGAGCAAGGAAGGCTGGACCCGGATCTAAACGAGGCCGAGCAGCGTTGCCGGCGAAACCTGGACCTGGTCGGCGGCGTTTCGCTAGGTTTGGCGCGCGACCTGCCGCGGATTATCAGTGAGGGCGGCCTGGATGCGGGGAAAGGCAAACTAAAGACCGCGTGGGAACGCGCAGAGGAGCGATTCGGGATGCTGGCGAAGACGGCGGCATCCACATTCCGCGACGGTCCAGAGAAATAATCACTCGGCTTCGGAAGACTCGACGGCAGGGAGGACGGATATGTTGAGTAAGGAATTGCGCACGGCGATCCTGGCGCTTGCCGGGAGAGGAAGCGGCATACGGCAGATCGCCAAGGCGGTCGGCGTGAGCCGCAACACGGTGAAGGCCGTGCTAAGGAGCGGCGCGGCCGCGCCGCCGGGGATCGAGCGTGCCGCTCAACTGGACCCCTACCTCGATGACATCCGCGCCTTCCATGAGACATGCCGAACAGAGAGCACCAAGCGCATCGACGGGAGCATGCAGCGCGTCTGGGAGATGCTCGGCGATAAGCTTAAGCGCGATGGCTGCGAGTTGGAGGTTCCCTATTCGACCCTGACCCGGTTTTGCCGGGAACACGGGATAGGTGTGCGGGAAAAGAAACCGTCGGGACGGATCGTGACGGAGCCCGGGGAAGAGGCTCAGCACGACACATCGCCTTACACGATCAAGGTTGGTGGCAAGATGGTAAAACGCCACTGCGCCAGCTTGGTCCTGGGATACTCGCGGATGGTCTTCATCCTGTTCTTCGAACGGTTCCAGCGCTTCCATGTGAAAGTTTTTCTCACCGAGGCCTTCAAGTATTTCGGGGGCAGCTGCCGGCGGATCGTGATCGACAACAGCTCGGTGGTGATCGCCTGCGGGGCCGGGCGTTTCGCCCAGGTGTCGCCTGAGATCGAGGCTTTCGAGAAGCGCTTCGGCTTTGGCTTCCTTGCGCATGAGGTCGGCCATGCCGACCGCTCGGGCAAGGTAGAACGTGTCTTCGACTACATCGAAAAGAACTTTCTGGTCGGGAGAGTGTTCAAAGACGACGATGACCTCAATGGGCAGGCTTTTGAGTGGGCGGACCAGAAAGCGAACCGCCGGCGGCTGCGGGAACTGAAGGCGAGCCCAGTGGAGCTCTTCGCGGTGGAGAAGCCATCGCTCATGCCGATTCCTCTTTTCGTGCCGGAAGTCTACCGTTTATGTTCTCGCGGGGTGGACGCTTACGGATGCGTGAGCCTGCACGGGATGAAGTATCCGGTTCCGGCCGCCTACATCGGCAAGACGGTCCTCGTGCGGGAAACCAAGGACCGGGTGATCGCCCTCGACGGTCGCGATGAGATCGCGGTCCACAAGAAGAAGATCGAGGGAAGCCCGTCCAGCGCGCCGCCGCCGCTGCGTACCCCGCGTCGGCAGAAGAGCATCCAGTTGGCCGAGGAGAGCAAGCTCAAGGGCCTGGGCGTTACGATGCAAGCGTATCTGGCGGAGCTGAAGGCCGAGCGCGGACCGCGATACATATGGAGCGTGAAGAAGCTCTATGAGCTGCTTTGCGAATACCGGTCCGAGGACCTGGTAGCCGCCGTGGCTCGGGCGGGCGAACACCGACTCTTCGATGTGGGCCGGATCGAAACCATCCTGCTCCAAAGTATCGCGCAGAAAGACTACGCGCTGCCGCTGGATTTCGAGGCCCAAGATTACGAGAAACTGCCGGAGTACCAAGAGGGCGCGGTCACGCCGGAGCCAGACTTAAGCGACTATGCCCCGGAGGAGGAAGAAGATGATCGACCAACTGCATAACCTGCTCGACACGCTGAAGCTGCGTCACACCCGCGAGACGCTCGTCGACGCCTTGAAGGCCGCCCAACAGAAGAAACCAAGCTACAGCCGCTTCCTGCTCGAGCTTCTGAGCCAGGAACATCAAGACAAACGAAACCGAAGCATCGCAAACCGGATTAATCGGTCGGGCTTGGAAGAATTTTGGGAATTGGAAACATTCCCTTATCACATCCAGAGGGCCGTGAAAAAACAGACGATCAACGGCCTTGCGGATCTGGACTTTATCGATCAGGGGAAGTCGGTCGTCTTCATCGGCCAGCCCGGCTACGGGAAGACCGGCCTGGCCTCGGGAATCTTGCTTAAGGCGCTCTACGCCGGCAAGAGCGGATATTGCATCAAGGCACAGGACCTATTCGACGAGCTCGACGCCAGCCAAGCTGATCGGTCCACACGGCACTTCATCAAGCGCCTATCCCGCGTCGACCTGTTGTTGCTCGACGAATTTGGATATACCAATCCCCTCCGGCAGGTTCAAATCAACAACTTCTTCCGGCTTATGCACAACCGCTGCGGCCGCAGGAGTATGTTGATAACCACAAATCTTGGCTACACGGAATGGGGCAAGTTCCTAGGCGACGCTCCGCTGGTCGCCGCTCTGCTAAGCCGCCTACTTCAGAAGTGCCAGACCATCAGCATCACGAAGGGAACGAACCTCCGCGATCCGAAGCATGGGCTTCCCACATCCGCTCCCGCTCCGCAGGTCCTCAAAAGCCTGCAGCTCCCGTAAATCCTACGCCGAATCCTGCCTATATCGCTGGCTCACTTCTGGTTAGCAGAAGTGGGTCAATTCTCGTTAGCGTCCAAGGTCAATGTCGACCTGCTTCAGTTGATCGCTGATCTTCTCCGGAGTTCTGTGCGTCCACTTTAGCTCCGTCATCGGATCGCCGGCCGTGTCCGGCGCCAAGAGCCGTCGCAGCGCCTTGATCACTCGCGGCGTTTTTTTTCGTACGCCTTGCGCCCGCCGCCGGATTTGCGACTGCGATTGACGAGAACTTTGCCGGCAAGCAGTTCCCGTCGCCCGCGCGCGACCGTGGCAGGATTGAGCTCAAGCAGCTCCGCGATCCAGCGGTCGCTTCCACGTCCCACCTTGAGCGCCTCCAGGCCCGCGTATATGCGCCGCTGCTGCTCATTGAGCAAACTCAGGAAGAGAACAAGAGCAGCCTTGACCGTGTCGGTCATGCGAGCCTCGTCTGGCGTCTGCTCCATTTCCTTGGCGCGGCGAGAGATTATTTGCCGTCTCCGGCTCGTGGAATCCGGGGAGCAATAGAGAAAGCGACCGGAAACCTGCTCTCGGACAACTTGATCTCGCTCGACGAGAGTTCTCAGTGCATCCTTGACGCTCACGCCGAGTTCTTTTCCCAATTCGCCCGCAAAGTACCCGCTCTCGCAGACGCGTACAAACTTCTCGGCGGTCGCGAGCAGGGTCCCAAATTGAGAAAAGTGAATGCCCCGGAACTCCCACAGCCCCCGGCTGTCGAACTGAGCCACCGCATCGAGCGTGTAGTATCGCCCTCGATGAGAGTAGCTGCTACGGTACGCCAACGTCTTAAGCTTGCGGAAGACGGTGACGGCCACTGATGTCCCCAGAGTGCGTTTAAGTTTTTCGAGCGTTGCCGTCTTTTGCTTCGTCAGGAACTTTGCGAGATCGTCTGCCCGGAATTGCACCGGCCTCATAATGTATTAATAACGATTATTGAACTGTTCATAAGCGTTATTATGACATAACTAGACCGCCGTGTCCATGGTGCAGAATAGGGTTGTCCGGATCTTTTTCCGTCGGAGTTGGCGTTGAGGGAACGGTGTCCCGAAGAGGGCAGGCAGGGGAGGAGTTGGGTCGATTACGCCTTAAGTGAAAAAGTTATTTATGCGGGAATACTTAGCGTGTTCCATGTCCTTGTGATTTGTGAAGTCCATCGAGAATAAACATTCTCATCAAAACCTGATACGGAACTCCACGCCATTCCGCGAGTTCTTTTAATTCTTTAATCGTCTCCTCGCCTAATGCCACACTGGTTGGGATCTTCCGTTTCTTTTTTAGTCGTTTCGCCGCCTCAAGAATTTTCTTTTTCTCGAAGTTGGATGCGGACTTATATTCACTTTGAGATTTCGCGTTTGAATGCTTCATAAACCTCTTTCTCCTTCTTGTGGGCAGGTCTTGCGCTGATCGGGCGAACCTTGCCATCTCGCATCGTAAAAACCACATGCAGAACTCGTCCGGACAATGTCTCTCCGACTATGGCTAAGCGTTCTTCTGGGACTTCCGGAGCGATTTGAACGCCCAATGGTGCTGCCTGTCCCAGTAAAAAAATCTCCTCTGTTTCAATTGTTGAAACGCTGTGTTTCGATGAGCTCTTGGTGCTATTGCCGGTATCCCAATCGAAATCGAAATGAGCCGTTTCCTGCAGCCACAGGAGGATCCATTCAACGAACTTGAACTTGGCCATTTATTAGTATAGTGTAGGACACTATTATAAGAATTTCAAGAGGTTTTTGTTTTCGTCGGATGCGCTCATGGCGCGAACGCCGTTCGAATCACGCTAACGCTCCGGTTCAGCGGCGGGCCGCGCAGCGAACCGTCCGCTGCAACCGGTTGTTAGGCGATTCCACGCTCATTCTGAGTCGCCAGATTCTGATAGCGCGCCATGATCAATGGCCTCCTGAAGGCGGCGTACCTCCTCGAGGATCCGCATGAAGCGCCGGCCGAACGGGGTCAGCAGATACTCTACCTCGACAGGAGGCTTCTCACCGAAGACCGTTCGCTCCAGAATTCCGAAGCGGGTCATCTTACGGAGCCGCTCGTTCATCACCTTCGAGGACAGGCCGCGGCAAGATCGTAGAAACGCGCTGGGACGGCGGTGATCTTCGGCGCACAGTTGAAGCAGTCGAACCGACCATTTGCACCCGATGATGCTCTCGACCATCGAAGCGACGGGGATGGAGCTACCGTCCTTCGATTCGCGTGGTGTGCTACCTGACTGATCGTTCTGAACCATTTTGTAACCACCTTACCGAAAAGTGCCTTCTTTACAAGGTGTTACGCTCTTGGTATTTTGTAAAAAGATAGGCACCCAAAAACAACAAAACGTAAAAGGAGACTCTCTATGAAAGAAACAACGAACATTCCCGGATACACCTATGGAACCGACGCGGTTACCCGCTCCCCCGTGACACTCGCCGACTTGGAGCTGATGAAGAAAAGTGTCCTGTTCGGCGACGAAGACGTCAAGTACCTGCGCCTTTCCCACGACGTCGTCAAGGACCAGGTCGAGGCCATCCTCGATGTCTGGTACGGGTTCGTCGGCTCGACCCCGCACCTGCTCGCGTCGTTTACCGGCAAGAGCGACGGCAAACCGCTCGGCGACTACCTCGGCGCTGTCCGCAAACGTTTCGGCCAGTGGATCCTCGACACGGCCCGGGCCGAGTACGATCAGAAGTGGCTCGACTACCAGCACGAGATCGGCCTCCGCCACCACCGCACGAAGAAGAACCGCACCGACGGTGTAGCATCGACCGGGATCGTACCGTTCCGGGACCTGTTCCTTCTGGTCTTCCCGGTGACGTTCACGCTCAAGCCGTTCCTCGCGAAGAAGGGCCACCCCGCCGAGGATGTCGAGAAGATGTACGCGGCGTGGGTCAAGTCGTGCCTCTTGCAGATGACCTTGTGGAGCCACCCGTACGTGAAGGACGGGGACTTCTGATGGAGCCGAGACCCGCCCCCGAGTGGCTGACCACGACGTGGTTCAACACTCCGGACGCCCTCAATCTGGAACGCCTTCGGGGGCAGGTCGTGGTTCTGCACGCCTTCCAGATGCTCTGCCCCGGATGCGTGGCGCAGGGCATTCCACAGGCACAGCGTGTCGCGGAGATCTTCAAGAGCGAATCGCTGACGGTGATAGGACTGCACACGGTATTCGAGCACCACGAGGCGATGGGGCTCGAGTCGTTGCGCGCGTTCCTGCACGAGTACCGCGTGCGGTTCCCAGTCGGCGTCGACGCTCCGGGGCCAGAGGGCGACCCGATGCCCCGCACGATGCGCGCGTACGCGATGCAGGGCACTCCCACGACACTTCTGATTGACGCCCGAGGCCGGCTGCGCCGACAGGTCTTCGGCGTCCATGACGACCTGCTACTCGGAGCAGAGATTGGAACGTTGCTCGTCGAAGCGCACCGAAGGTCCGACGGCACGGCAACGACGGTACTCCCGGCGACGGACCGGTGCGCCGACGGTCGTCGCGGTGTCGAGTAGGGCGAGGATGCTTGGGTTTGTTCACCCATCGGGGACTCCCTTGATCGCCTAACGCCCTTGCTCGGCTGCCGCCACTATTGGATTCCTTGAGGTGGCGTGCCAGTCGTAGCGGTTGTTAGACCTGCCCCAATTCGTTTTAGAAAAAGACATTCGGAGAGACGTCGAACCGTTTGCACAGCTTTTCAATTTGTGAAGTCGTTAAATTTTTTTTCCCCTTTTCGATGTCAGAAACATAAGGCTGCTCTCCGATCTCTTTCTTCAAGTCTTTTTGCGTTAGCCCTTGCTGCTTTCTTAGGAACTCAAGCATCTCTCCACCTGTTACTTTTTTGGCAGGCCATTTTTCGGTTTCAAATTCTTCAAGCCGAGGAGCTAGAAATGAAAGATAGTGACGAATGCCTTCTTTCCCCTTTAAATCCATGTCCGTTGCCAGTTGTTTCATCAACTCTTTAGAAAGATTCAGATAGTAATCATGATCCTTTTGCGTTTTAATTGGTCGAAGTCCATATTCTTGGACTAGAAAAACAAACGCTAGATTTGATTTCCCAACAGGTTTGATGTGGATTTTCTTTTTAAGAGTAGCTGTAGTCATGAGCATTCCCACCTATCGTATTCTTTGTGATTCATAATCTTCTCAATAGCGACTGTTTTGCCTTGAAAATCGATAACTGCCACGAGCCGATGGTTTCCTCCGACGATGTCAAAAACATGGCAGTGAGGGCGTACGAAATCATGTGTCTTACGAAATGCATTGTGTAAATCCCGGCCACTAGAAAAACTTGCTTTTTGCATCACTTTCCGCCATCGCTCCAGCTCTTTCCGCGTTTCGGAGTGCTTGGCCTGATAGGCGACAAGCATATTGGCTCCGAGTAGAATCACGTTGGAATATAACTAATAGACATAATTTTAGTCATGCAATAATATAACTCACAGTTATATATGCGTCAAGGGCTAACTCCCTGGATTCGTCACAAAAAATGCCGTTCGGGTCGGTCTAACGCCTCGGCGCTCGGCCGCCGGCACTATCAGATCCCGTACCAGTGCCGTGACGGCCGGAGCGGGTGTTAGACCTCAAAAGGAGATTTGATCCCATCATCAATCCGTCCTCCACAAGACGGACAAAACCACAAGGCGAATTGGTATCGCTTAGGGTCGGTCGATCTTCCGAATTCCAGCAGCATGAAAAGTCCGTCTTTCGTCCTTCCTATCCGTTCAGGGTGTTCCCTTTGCCAACGTTGGACGATCCCGCATTCGCAGAGCTTCAAACTCTTTTCTACCGGAGAACCTTGGCCTCCACACGCAGGACACTTGGCATTTCGAACGACCGTGCCGTCTTGAAAGCGCAACGAGTACTCACCGGTTTCGGCGTCATAATGGAGCGGACTCCCTTCTCCAGAATCCGGCGCTGTCATTCCGCAAACACATGCACTCATGGAGGTCTAACGCAGTGGATCTGCCGCCGCGGCTACATGAGTCCAACCAAACGAGGCCGCGGTCGGCAGAATCCGATGGTTAGATGGCACCGTTTTCTTCTCGCCGCAAGACCTTTCCGTATCCAACAATATGTCCGCCTTCACGAAGCGTAAAAGTTGCACCCGGGATTAAGTTTTCATACTGAAGGTTGGGAAAATACATCAGGTCCATCTTCACTTTGGCGCTTTGACCAGGCGCAAGATTCGGTCCAGCGCGAAACTGGACTCCAAGATATTCTTCAGCGATTACTCCGTCCTTGAGAATCACTTGCCGTTGTTGTTGGTTGCCGACAACAACATGCGGCCTATAATGCTCATCCGTAAGTTCTAGCCGTAACAAAGCGGATCGCCCACCGGCTTCGGTGCTGAGTAGAGTTACTTCGGCTTCGATTGCAGGTGTCACTGTTTTGGCCATCTAACAATAATTGTACCGCCCCCGTATAACTTGTTGAAATCCGTCTCAACAACTAGGAAAAGTATAGGCAGGCATTAGGCTTCCTGCCATAGAAAATCCCCTAAAAATGCCAAGTTATGCCGCTTTCCATTTCCGTATAACTTGATTCCCATACCTGCATATCCGTCACTTGAAATTTCCTCCTCGGGGGACAGCGAGAAGGCTCTCAGCATCTCCGAGGGATGTTTCAGGTAGCGGATATGCAGGTTCCCATATCAAGAATCAAAGTCCAAATCCTCCATCGGACTCTTCACCCCCCTCGCGCCGCGATTGAGCACATGCAGATAAATCATCGTCGTGTTCACATGGCTGTGCCCATCAACTCCTGGATCGTCCGGATGTCGTAGCCGTCCTCCAGCAGATGAGTCGCGAACGAATGGCGCAGCGAATGGGGCGTCGCCGGCTTTGTGAGGCCGGCGGCGCGCCGGGCTTTGCCGAAAGCCTTTTGGAAAACCGATTCGTGCAGATGGTGCCGGCGTTGAATGCCCGTTTCCCGCTCACGGTACAGGCTGCGCGCGGGGAAAACCCACTGCCATCCCCAGTCGGTGGACGCGCTGGGACATTTTCGGTCGAAGGCGTTGGGGAGGGCCACGGAGCCGCGACCGGCGGCCAAATCCTCCTGGTGAAGCGCGCGGACGCGCTCCAAGTGGCGGCGAAGCGGTTCCTGTAGGTTGGCCGGGAGAGTGGTGATTCTGTCCTTTTTCCCCTTGCCCGACCTCATGACGATCCGGTTCATGTCGAAATCCAGGTCCTTGACGCGCATCGTGAGGCCCTCCAACAGGCGCAGGCCGGTTCCGTAGAGAACGGCGCAAATGAGTTTCGGCACGCCGGTCATTTTTTGGAGGACGCGGCGGACTTCGTCCCGGGACAGGACGAGCGGGGCTTTGATGGGGCGCTTGGCGCGCACGAGGTCGGGAGCGTCGCCGAGGTCCTTCCCGAGCACCTGCTTAAAGAAGAAGGTGAGCGCGTGCAGCGCTTGGTTCTGCGTCGACGCGCTGACCCGGCTCTGGTCCGCCAGGGCGGAGAGGAACCGGACGGCGTCGTCCTTTCCCGCCGTCAGCGGATCTTGCCCGAAGAAGCGGATGAAGCGCCGCGTCCACGACGCGTAGGCGTCGGCGGTGCGGGGGCTGTACTGGCGGGCCTTGACCGCTGCGCGCAGTTCGTCGATGAGGCCGCGGGCGCCGGGGACGAACGGCGGATCGCGCCGGAGCGAGAGTTCCTCTCCGAAAAGCTTGCGCAGGCGGCCGCGCGCGGTCTCGGTGTCAGGTACGAACGAGGGTTTGGAAAGGTTCCCTGCTACCAGTACCGCACGCGGCCCGCGTCGACGTGGACCCAATCACCGGGGTAGTAGCCGACGCCGCCCATCTTCAGCGAGCGGGCGTACGCGTTTAATTCCTTTATGCTGACGCCTTCGACGACGATGTCGGCCGCGTCGGCGTGCATGTGGCGGCTGTTTTTCGCGACGCCGCTCTTGCCGCCGTTGCGCTTCATGCTTGCGCGGCGCAGCGCAGCGTTGTATTCCGGACTGCGGAAGCCGGAAACGATTGAAATGGTTTTGCCCGGATAACGCGCTTGAATCTTCGCGAGGATATTGAGCAGCGCCGGGGACATGTTCGTCGAGCGTCCCGATTTGTCGCGCAATATCCGGTTGAACGCCTTCCGATCGTTCGCGTTCAGCGAGCTTCCATTGTAGGAGATCGCGATCCGCTCCCCGGTCGCGAGGTTGCGCAGATTCAATTTCCCCGCCGCGCCGCGGATCGTCGTGCGGGGCAAGCGCGGCTCCGGCTTGACGATGACGGGTTTCTGCTTGTGCACCACCGGTTTAGGATCGGCGCCCTGTTTTACGGGGGTCAGACCCCGGGTCAACGCGGCTTTCGGCGCGGGTTCGACCTTTCGGGCAGGGCGGCGCACGGGAATCGGGATTTTCTTCGTTTCCGCCGCCGGTTCCGGGGCGATGGAGCGGGTGATCGCGCCTTTGACGGCTGAGAACTTGCGCATGTAGCTGTCGGCGAATCGCGCGGCCTCTTTCGGCAGGCTCAGCGTCGCGCCCTTGGCCCATTTCAAGACGCGGCCGGGGCCGAAACGATAAGCCAGCGCGACGAGGAGAGCCGCCTCTCCCTTGTCCTTGTACGTGTCGAACAGATCGCCGTTGCGGCGTTCGAGCGTGGATCGGTAGTCCTTCCAGAGCCGGGCGCCGATGCGGATGCTGTCTTCGGGTCCCTTGACCTTTCCGTGCAGGCGGGAAATTCCCGCGGGGTTGCGCCGGCCGTAGTCGCGCGCCTGCAGCGTCACCATCGCGCCGAGGCCGTCGCGCAGGTCCGAGTCGCCGCCGGCGTACTTCGCGATCACCGCGCCGTGGGGCGGCGCGATCTTTCCCTTGCCCGCCGCCTCGACGGCCTTGCGCTGGCGCTGCTTCTCTTTCGGGTCGGTGCTGCGGACGCCGTCGCTGAAGCTCAGGGTCCAGTTCTTCGCGAACGCGGCGGTGAGCTTCTTCTTAAGGGGTGCGCGCTTGGCGGGGTCTTTTTCCTTCCAGCCCTCGGCGCTGCGGCACAGCTTCCACCCGGGGGCGGGCTTGGCCCCGCCGGCGGGGTTGAAATCGCGGCATTCGGCCTTCTTGCCGAGCATCGCCTTGATCGCGGCGAGCAGCTCCGCGTTGGAGCCCTTGTTCTCCCCCCGCGGGCCGACCGAGATCCAGGCGGGCTCGGGCTTGGTCTTGGGTTCGGCCGGGGCATGGGCTTGGGCGCCGAGGGCGATGAAGAGCAGCGAAGCGATCATGCCTTCAGTGTGCTGGGCCCTTGGACCCTCCGCAACAACCGGGAGGCCCAATCCAATATGGGTCTTTAGGGCAAAAGCTCGGAGGATTCCGTCGAGGCGCCGAGTCCGTCCTTGAGAGTCGGGCGAACGACCGCCCAGAGCAGACCCAAAGAGACGAGGAGTCCGAACGCGCGGATGGCGAACCATGCGATCGCCCCCGGGAGGAGTAGGAGGGGAAGGATCTTGACCAGCGCGACCCCGCCGAGCAAGGCCAAAAAGACTCCGGCGAGACGCGGGAAATCATACGGAATCGGGTAAACCCTTCGCCCCATCCAGAACAGCGCGCCGGCCATGGCGCCATAGGCCATAAAGGTCGCCCAGGCCGCCCCGATCATGCCGAGTCGCGGGATCAACAGCAGGTTCGCGGCGACATTGACGACCGCGCCCAGGCCGGTGACCCACACGAGAAGGTCGGTGCGCTTGGCGATCGTGACCGAGGCGAGGAAGTTGATGTACATCCCGTGAAGGACGTAGGCGGCCAAAATAACCGGAATGACTCCCATGCCTCCCCAATATCGGGGATCGATAAGCGCCTTCCCGTTTATCGAGAAACGAATCAGATCGGGAAGAAATAGAGCCAACGCGAGCGCGGTCCAGCCGGCCAGCGCGACGAACAGCGTCAGTACTTTCGCGAAGAGCGTTGACGAGCCCTTTTCCTCCGCGCGTTCCAGGAAGAACGGCCGCCAGGCCTGATCGAACATGTTGACGACCAGAAGCATGAAAATGCCGAGGCGGTAATTGGCCTGGTAGACTCCGACCGTCGCTTCGTCGGTCAGCCGCAGCATCAGCGGGCGATCGATCACCTGCACCATCATCGCGCCGACTCCGGCCGGCACCAGAGGAAGGGAGAAGCGCAGCATCAACTTCAGCCGTTCGACGCAGAGGCGGGCCTGGAACCAGCGCGAGACTTCGGGCGCGACAAGGAAAAAGGACACGGCCGCGGCGAATAGGGAGGCGCCGAAAACGCCGCGGACGCCGAGTCCGAAGCCGGCGATCAGGACGATGTTGAGCGCGACATTGGAGACGATGTTCAGACTTTTGACGCCGACATAAGTCCATGCGCGGTGATGCAGGCGCAGCGAGGCGAAGGGCACGATCGCCATCGCGTCCAGCGCCAGAATCCACGCCGAGTAGCGCAAGAGCGGGGCGTGTTCGGGGCGCAGGCCGAGCGGACCGGCCAGCGCGTCGGCGAATAGATGCAAGGTCCCCCCGAGGGCCAGCGAGGTCGCGGCGAGCGCGATGAGGGCGGTCGAAAATACAACGGACTTTTCCTCTTCGTCGCGGCCCGCCGCGAATCGCAGGTAGGCCTGGTCGATGCCGTATTGGAATACGATATTGAGGAAAGCGATGTAGGCGAAGATCGTGGCGACGACTCCGAGTTCCGCAGGGGCCAAGAAATGCGTGTAGAACGGAAGCAGCAGGAAATTCAACAGGCGCGCGACGATCGTTGAGAGCCCATAGATCACGGTCTCCCGACCCAAGGATTTGAGCTCCGCTTTCATCGGCATGACTTTACCAATTGCTACACTATGCTTACGATGAAAAACCTTCCTCTTTTCCTCATGGGGGTCGTTGCATTTTCCGCTTGCGGCGGCGATGACATCCAGGTCTATCGCATCGCCAAAGGCGAAGCGGGACCCGTGGCCAGAGCCCCTGCCGCTACCGAGCCGGATTTTGCCCCGAAGATGGGCGAGGGTCAGATGCCTGAAGGGCACCCGCCGATCGGCGGCGGCGCGGGCGCGGGGATGGGCGGGATGCAGGCGCCGCCCAAGTCGTCGGAGCCGGTGCCGGTCGACGGCGTTCCGGGGATGGGTTGGAAGATCCCCAAGGGCTGGACCGGCGAAGGCGCGGCTGGGATGCGTCTTGCCACCTTCCGGTACGCGGGCACCGAGACGACGGTCATCGCGTTGAGCGGAACGGCGGGCGGCGACCTGGCCAACGCGAATCGCTGGCGCGGCCAGATCGGCCTTCCTCCGTTGGGCGAAGCCGAGTTTGAGAAGACCAGCGAATTCGTCCAGTCCGGCGTCGGGCGAGTCCGGGTGCTCGATTACAAGGGCGTGGAGAAAAGTCTTCTCGGAGGGTTCGTGCTCGTCGACGGTCAGACCTGGTTCTTCAAGATGGTCGGTTCCGCCGAAGGGACGAAGAAGGCCAAGCCGGGTTTCCTCGAACTGCTGAAGAGTCTTAAGCCCAAGGCCTAAGCATTCGTGAAGAAGGCGTTTAAGTCCCTGGCGTCGCTCGACTTTACGCTCGCCTGCCTGGGCGGGTTGATGCTGCTGGTCGTGCTCTGCACGCTCGCCCAGGTCGAGATCGGCACCTTCAACGCGATCGACGTCTACTTCCGCCGCTTCTTCCTCTATAAGGCCGTCGCGGGAGTTCGCGTGCCCGTGTTCCCCGCGGGAGGCGCGATCGGCATGCTGCTGTTCGTCAACCTGAGCGCCGCGCTCGCGTTTCGCATGCAATGGACGAAGAAGAAATCCGGCATCCTGCTCGTTCATCTCGGCTTGATCCTGTTCGTGGTCGGGGAATTCGCGACCGGGATGCTGGCCGAAGAAACCCAGATGCCGATCGAAGAAGGCCAGTCGCTCAACTGGACGCAGGCGCCGCGCGGAGACGAACTGGTGGTCGTCGACATTTCCGATCCGGCGTTCGAGACCGTCTATTCGATCCGGGACTCCGCACTCGAAAATGGGCGCTCCCTCTCGCATCCCGACTGGCCGTTCTCGATCAAGATCGGGCGTTTTC
>Ga0210037_1001159_pt1 | contig 16765 bp, 16 predicted proteins | sample CryGey08umfilter_3_FD_185451 | JGI IMG/M metagenome (GOLD analysis project Ga0210037, IMG submission 185451) | Groundwater microbial communities from aquifer in Utah, USA - Crystal Geyser 4/9/14 0.8 um filter (SPAdes) (version 3) | ecosystem: Environmental > Aquatic > Deep subsurface >...
TTTTGAAATATCATTTAAAAATCCAAAAGATTTTAAAAGATTGAAAATCTCAAAGATTTTTAGTATTTTAAAAATCCCACAGATTTTTTAAAGATTGAAAATCTCAAAGATTTTTAGTATTTTAAAATTTCGTAAATTTTTAAAGATTGAAAATCTCAAAGATTTTTAGTATTTTAAAATTTCGTAAATTTTTAAAGATTGAAAATCTCAAAGATTTTCAGTAAAATTATATAAAGCATTATTGGTCCTATTACAAACTATGTTTTAGGATTTATAGGAGAAAATATTAGTAATATTACTCTAGATGACAACTTTTTGTTTGTGTGTTGATCAATTTGTATTCAAATTTGCAAAAAATTTATTGAAAAATGTGACCATTTAAAAATTAACAGGACTTACTCGTGAAAACTTAAAAAATTTACCCTTTGTTTTTAGAGTGGCCAAATATTTCATTGGAAATACAAATTTATTTGTGGTTTTATAATTATTTTGTGTTAACTCCTTCATAAAAAGTTGTCAAGTAGAGTAATAGTTAATATTTATTTCCCACATTTAAAATGGATAATTTTAACCGTTTAAACCAGATAGATTCTGAACACGGAAGTTTGGGCTTTATAAAAACAGAATCGGGAAAGAGTAAAAAAATTATTGATTTCAGTGCAAATATCAGTCCATTGAGATACAGCGGACTTAAAAATTTAATTTTAAAAAATATTGATTCAGTGTTTTATTATCCTGAACCGGGAAATAAAAAAGTAACAGAATCAATAGCAGATTATTTAAAAACAAGTCCTGAAAATGTTATCGTTGGCAATGGAACATCAGAACTAATATATCTGATTGCCCACACATTTAATCCGGAAAGCGCATTAATTCCTGCTCCGACATTTTCAGAATACGAAAGGGCGATGAATGCGATAAATGCAAAAATACTTTTTTTAAATTTAGACGAAAATTTTAAATTTCCGATTGACAGAGTAAAGGAACTGGAAGGAGACATATTATTTTTATGCAATCCTAATAATCCGACGGGAAATTTGTTGTTCAGCAGGGAAGAAATTTATAAAATTTCCAAAAATTTTTCCATTGTTGTGGTTGATGAGTCATTTATGGAATTTATAGATGATGAAGAAAGGCAGACAATCATTAATGGATTTAAAAACAAAAATTTTATTGTCTTAAGGTCATTTTCAAAATTTTTCGGATTGCCTGGATTGCGGCTCGGATGTGCGGTTGCCGACAAAAATATAATCAGGAAATTAAATGCCAATCTTAATCCCTGGAATATAAATTCACCTGCTATTGAAACAATTCCTGAAATTTTAAATGAAAAATTTAAAATTGAAAAATTTAAAAAGGCGACACATACATTTATTGAAAAGGAAAAGAAATTTATCCGCTCTGAACTGAAAAAAATTGAAGGCGTCCATGTATACAGGTCAGTAACAAATTTTTTACTCATCAATGTTCCTGTCAATTCCTTTCTTCTTACTCAAAAACTTTATGAAAACGGAATATTTGTCAGGGACTGCGGGAATTTCAGAAATCTTGGAAACAACTATATCAGGGTGTGCATCTGCTCACATAAAGACAATGAAAAATTTATAAATAAATTTATGAAGGCATTAGAATAATTTAAATAAATAAAAAGCATAAATAAAAAGCCATTAATTTACCCGATGACTGTTCCCTTAAATTTTTTTCCGTTTATCGCACTCTTTAAATTTTCAAAGTCCTTCCCGTTTAAAATCAGTGTTTTTATACTGCTTCTTTTTATTGTTTTTGCCGCAACCAGATCCATTATGTTATTTGCAGATGCGATCATCTCGCTGTTGTTTAAAATTTTTATCAGGTCATCATAACTTAACTTCTCATAAGTTTTTGCGTCATTGTATTTTCCCGGGTCTTTATCATATACATAATCAACATTCGTTAAATTTACGAATAGGTCCGCTTTTACATTTTCAGCAAGCATCGCGGCAACTCCATCCGTTGTATGCATCGGATGCGTTCCTCCCATTATAACAATTTTTTCATTACTGTTTGAAGCATCCTCTATACTTTCAAACGGAGGGTATGAATGGTCTGAATTTAAAGAAGATATAAGAAGACAGGCATTTAGCCGTGTTGCATAAATCCCGATAATATCACAAAAGAATTCACCTGCTTTAAATTTTCTCGCCACATCAACATATTTTCTTGCTGTTTTTCCTCCGCCGACAACAACATAAATTTTAGCATGTTTTGAAATTTCCTCTAAAAATCTTGAAAATTTGTCGATATAGTTGTCATCTATATCATCCGGACACATCATTGAACCCCCCAGCGAAAAGACAATTTTCATTTTTAATTTGATTTTAATCTTTTTAATTTTTTTTAATTTGATTTGTAAGTGTTCAGCCGTCAAAAAAAATCAGAGGTAAATTTTTGATTTTTACACCCACTCCGTTCGGAGATTTTCAAAATGTTTAGAACATTTTCAAAATACTTCAAGTATTTTGAAAGATTGAAAACTCATAGTTTTCAGTATTTGTAAGATTGAAAATTTTACAGATTTTCAGTATTTAAAAAATTTTACAGATTTTTTTAAAGATTGAAACCGAAGGTTTCAGTATTTCAAAATTTCATTTTGAAAATACGCTCACTTCGTTCCACTCACTTCGTTCGTGTCTTTTTGAAATCTTTACGATTTCAAAAATCGTGTCTTTTCAAATTTTCTGCGAATTTGAAAATACCCTCGTAGTTGCTCGGAGATTTTAAAATCCTTTTGGATTTTAAAATAAGTTCGCTTCGCTCTCATTTAAAAATTCCGTAAATTTTTAAAGATTGAAAATCTTGTAAATTTTCAGTATTTTAAAATCTTGTAAATTTTTAAAGATTGAAAATCTTGTAGATTTTCAGTATTTAAAAAATCCCACAGATTTTTTAAAGATTGAAACCGAAGGTTTTAGTATTTAAAAATCTCAAAGATTTTTAAAGATTGAAAATCTCAAAGATTTTCAGTATATTTTCAAAACTTTGCGTTTTGAAAATCACCTCACTATCGTTAGGAGATTTACAAAATGTTCGGAACATTTTGAAAATACCCTCTGAAGAGTTACTTTAATTTTTTTAATTTAATTTTAATTTAATTTTTGTCTAAAAGTAATAATTAGTAATATAAAAATAATTAGAAATCTGCATATAAGTAAATTTAAAATGGATGTTATAAACATAATGAACAGGAAAATTCATTCGGTAAGACCAGAATCTACTATACAGGAGGCATCTAATTTAATGACTAAGGAAAATATCGGAGCGGTTATAGTTATTAAAGACGATGTAATAAGGGGAATTTTAACTGAAAAGGATATTTTAAGGGCGATTCAGGAAAGCATTCCTTTAAATTCATCTGTAAAAAAAATAATGCATGAGGAAATCATTCTGATAGATCCTTATACATCTGTTGAAAAAGCGGCAAAAATTATGGTTGAAAAAGACATCAGAAGATTGCCAGTAATAAGTAATGGAGCGTGCATTGGCATTATCACGATGAAAGATGTTCTCAAGGCACTGATAAAATAACTGGCTCTTATGTAAAATTTTTGGTAATGGCCTACTAAAATTAGAATAACTATATATTTGTTTTTTTACTATTATTTTTATAAACATTTTTGAAAACAATGGAAAACCAAAATAAAAAAACGATGTTAGAAGCGAACAGATTACTCTCAAATTAATTAACCCTATTTAAAGAGATGAGCACCCAAAATTTCCTGCTGAATTCATTTTATCTTTTATCTTTCTCCTTTCTGTTAAAATTATGTTTTTATAACAATATTTAGATCAGTCCAGAAAATCCTTATTTGCTATCTTTTCAGGCAGATATTTTTCGGTTATGAAACTTATCCCTCTTGCCGACAATGCCTCAATTTCCGCCTTTGCCCTAAATTTTTTCATAATATCAAACTGCTCTTTCCAGTCATTTTTATCTTTGAACCATACATAATTTCTCATCTCATCCAGCCGCTTCAAGTCAACATCCTTTAATTTTATCAGATTCCTTTTTAACCCGTATTTTTCTATATCCTTTCCGTTCAGTCCCAAAAATTTACATTTCGGTGTTGAAAGCATATCAGAAAGATGTGATAATCCGATAGAACCGTACTTTATTACAGAATAAATATAAATCCCCCACGGGTCAAAATCAACAAGTATATATACAGGAAGCGAAAATTCCTTATTCAGCCGCTGGATTAATCTTCTTACTCCCCTCGTTGTCTGTCCTCCGGATTCAATAATTATACAGTTATTTTTTTTCCAGAATTTATCCTCGTTTAAACGATTCCATATAGCATCCTTTTCCATAAAAAGTACAAATTTTGCATCAACGCTTTTAAATTCTACATTTTCAATATTGCTTGGCACTGCCCAGCCGCCACTCCCCATCCTGCCCCAATCAATTATATCTCCTCCATCGTTTATTACAACATTTCCTGCAACACTGCCTTTCTTTTTTGCATTTACATGTAAATTTTCCCGTAACTCGTCAAGCAATAACTCCAGGTCTTCAACGGCATTGTCGCTCTCTATCTGTTCATCAACTAAATTTATCTTTGTATCCGGAAGTGTGCGTTTTAGCATATAAAACAAATCCCTAAGCGATGTTGTTTTTTCGGTTTGTAGTAATTCTTTATAGATAACTGCAGCAGCAGACAATGTCTGGGTAAAATTCCTTGTATGGGCGATGTTTAAAAAATTTCTCCTGCTCTTTTTGTCTTTCATGACGATTTTTAAATTTTCTTTGTCAAATTCAACATTGCCAAGTGTTCGTACAGGTATATCAAAATATGGTGATTCGTTTGTATTCAGCACATCAATGACAAAATTTCCCAGATTCCTTATTTTCATCTCTACATTAGTTTTTACATTGGCATTTTTATCAGTTTTCACTCTTTGGTATTAAATTTTGTGTTTGGGTTTAAATTTTTTGATTTATATTTAATTATGATTTCTGTCTCATTACTTTTTTCAATTTGTTAAATCTATCTATTACAACATTCCATTCAATAAGCGATGTCTGACACCCGTAATTTTCAACAACAAAAGAGGCGGTTGCATTTCCAAGCCTTACGCAGTCAGTCAGGTTAAAATTTTTCATATGTGCGGCAATAAAGCCAGCATTAAACGCATCTCCTGCCCCGCTTTCATTAACTGCTTTTGTTTCATAAGCATCAACATGGACCTTCCCGGAATTTGTAATAACATCAGCTCCATTCGCACCTTTTGTGATGATTAAAATTTTTTTATTTCCGAAATTTACTGCTTCCTCCAGGTTTTTTTCCATACAAATTTTATATTCCTCTTCATTTACTACAAAAACATCAACTGACTTTAAAATTTTCCTGAACTTTTCTTCATCTTCTTTGCTTAACTCAAATATACCATATCCTGGATTAAAGACAACAAAATTTTTGTTCTTTTTGCATAATTTTACAACCTTCAGGTATAAATTTAAATATGTTCTTGCTAAATACACACATTTTGCATTTTCAATTATATCGGGATGAACATCCTTTGCCAGTTCTTCAACCTTCTCACTTACACCTTTATAAAAAAAACTTATAAATCTATCTTGATTTTTAAAAAATAAAGAATGTGTTGTTTCGCCGAATACCGCTTTTAAATTTAATCTTATGCCTAAATTTTGCAGATAAGAAATGTAATCATTTGCATCATGTCCAGCAATGCTGAAAAAATCAACATCCAGGCCAAGTTTTCTTGCTGCAACTGCTGTGTTCGCTCCCATCCCACCAAAAAATTTTTCTAAAGTTACGGCTTTTGCTGATTCATTTAGTGATGGAATATTGTCTACTTTATAAAAATAATCAATACACATATCTCCGAACACAAGTAAATCAACTTTATTGGTATTGTTTTTCATTGTGGTTTATTTTGACTCTTATTTTTATTCTGTTTTATAATTTTAATAATTTTAAATTTTAAATAATTTAGATTTAATTTAGATTTTCATAGCATCCTTTTCATAAAATTTAAAAATTTCTTTTCCAAAATGGACACAACCCTCATCTTTGCAGTGCAAAAATTCGTGCCATTCAACATCTCCGTTCTTTTTAAACAAAAACAATGCCATTTCATTGTCTGTGAGGAGCAGGGTAAATTTATCAAGATTCCTGGAAATCATGAGTTTTGCATTTTTATTTTTCTTCATTGCATTTATCATTTCAAAAATTTCTTTGCTGTTTTCAATGCTTTTCTTCACAGTTTCGCTTATTATAACCCTGACATCAATTCCTTTTTTCACTGCTTCACCAACATTACCGATATAGTTTTCCGCATAACCAGAAACAACACCGCACAACTATTTTCCGTTTAAAATCATTTCTCTAACCTTGTTAAAAGCTTTTATATTGTTATCATAAGAATCTTTTATTATTTCTGAATGATGCAAGGTATGTAAGAATGGCAAATAATGCACAGGTATGTTTATCATGTGTTCGTTCCAGTATTCTTCATATCTTTCAATTGCCAGAAACAGTTTGAGCAATTCAATAAATTTGCCTTTAACGCGCACCCCTTCTTCCGATAGTTTCCTTCCATTAAAATCTCCTTCAATAATTTCATTATCCTTCAAGTTGACAACAATATAATTTGTATTTCCTATACTTTAGCTGTAAATTTCATTATAGATGTCTGACTCACACATTCCATAGGGTTATGTGCCATTTGTAAAAGAGGTATTATCGTTAGCGTATCAGAATTCTCCACTACGAGCAACAAGTATGATTATTTTATTGTTATTACTTATGTCTTTGGGGATTTATGGATGTCTAACCGAAGAGCGTGGTTGGTGGTCCGCAGTTCTAATAACTATTTTTGATATAATGGTGATTTTTTTTATGGCGCGGGAAGAAAGAAATAAGAAGAACACAAAGAAGGAAAAAAGGAAATAAAATATCTAAAACATGAACAAATGACAAAATGCAAACAAACAAATTAACACCGCTTACAGTAGCAATTGTTCTGATAATAATAACAATTGGATGATTGTATAACTAACCCAGAAGAACCGACAAACAATAAAATCAACCAAGAAGATAATATTAATTACACAGAAAATAATGTACAAAATAATTCAATTACGCCAAAATTAAAAGTAGAATCAGGAGAACTTGAAATAAACACAAAAACATCCTTTGAAATCAATATGTTGTGTTGTCTCAACCAGCATACACTTAATCAAAAATATATTGATACTTCACAACAGATTTCTATTTTATAAAGGAATTCTAATTTAATTACCTCTTCATTAGAGAAAACGAAATCATTCAAATAAAAATATTAAGAAAAAAACAAATTTTTTAAAAATAAATTATTTTCGACTTTATGGATGGACACTAATTAATCACACAATTATAAATAAGAACATTCTTATTTTATTAAGTCGTATCTAAAAATGAATGCTATTGCAGTAACAGCACCGAGCAGATTACATTTTTCACTGATTGATTTAAACGGCGAAATCAAAAGGATTGACGGCGGATTTGGCGTATCTTTACAAAATCCGAATTTTAAAATTCTCGTTGAACGGGCGGAACAGACCAAAATTTCTGGGACAAAAGATACAAAGACATGCGAAGAAATTTTAAAGACAACATATATGATAAAGAAAAAATACGACATTAAAAACAATTATAAAATTTACCTTAAATCCGAAATTCCGAGACACAGCGGATTCGGCTCAACAACGCAGTTAAATTTAGCAATAGCAAGTGCTATGTTGAAATTAGAGGAAATTTTTATTTCTCCGTATGAAATTGCAATGACTGTCAAAAGGGGCGGGACAAGCGGGATTGGAGTTAAGGCTTTTGAAAGCGGCGGATTTATCGTTGATATAGGACATAAATTCGGAAAAGGCAACGAAAAGGACTCTTTTGTTCCTTCATCTGTTTCAGATGCAAAGCCCGCAAAAATTTTGTTCAGGCAGGACTTTCCGGATGACTGGATTTTTGTCTGTGCCATTCAGAAAAACAAGGAAATTTATGCAGAAAGCGAGGTTGAAATTTTTAAAAAATACTGCCCTATAAACAGAAGAGATGTTGAAAAATTGTGCCATTTATTGCTTATGAAAATTTTACCTGCTGTAATTGAGAAGGATATAGAAAATTTTGGTGGTGGCTTAAAGGAGGTGCAAAATCTGGGTTTTAAAAAGATTGAGGTTGAAATATCTGGCTTAAAAAATTTTATAGACGAATTAGGTAAAATTTCTTATGGGGCTGGCTTAAGTTCATTCGGTCCGTATGTTTATGCGTTAACAAAAGGCAAAAAGCATGCAGAAGAAGTAATAAATTATCTGAATGAAAACGAGATAAAAAATTTTATGTGTGTGCCGGATAATAAAGGGGCGTATTTTGAGTATTTAAAAATATAAGAGATTTTTAAAGATTGAAATCCAAAGATTTCAGTATTTGTGAGTAAAACAAAACAAAATTTAAAGCACACCTAATATTGATTTCCGGTAATTTTTATGTTGGGGTTATTTCGTGAATCGTGCAAATTTAATTTTTAAATTCTAATCCTTTCATAAATAAAATTCAATTATTATATTATTGTCAAATTTATAATTCATAATTAAATTTTTAAAATAAAATAAAACAAAACAAATAAAACAAAACAAATAAAACAAAACAAATAAAACAAATAAAACAAATAAAATTTAAACCATTAAAATGGGCTTTTTGGATAGTATATTTGGAAAAGAAGAAAAAAAGGAAATTAAACCAATAGTAAGCCAGCACGTAGACATAAATGAAATTATAAAAGCGATGGAAAAAACCGGGGCAAATGTTGGTGGTGAATTTGGCGGGTTAAATTTGGTAAAATCTTTGCCTTTAACAAATGATATTGATGTTGAAGCAGGAAGAACAGAATTAATGAAGGGAAACATTGTCATATTTAGAATACCCAACGAAATTTTATATGCACAAAACAAAGAACGACTCGGTTTGCTTCTCAGCAGGACAAAGCAGATTGTAGATACCTTACACGGAGATGTAAACAGAGTTACAGAAGATAACAGTAAATTGCTGGTTGTACCTGCTGGAGTTAAGATCGTAAAGGAGTAAAAAAGGAAGAACACAGGAGAGGAATCAAACATAAGAGCATGGATGAAATTTCAGAAATTTCAGATGAAAAAATTTCGAATATATTTAAAGAATCTGCCAAAAATTTAAATTTTTCCTTTTCAGATGATGACCTAACTGACCTATGTATATATGATATGACTGACGGAACAAGAACATCAACAAATTTAAAGGGCAGCAATGCATACATTGACGGCGGATTGTTTGCACTTCGGTTTACAAATATATTAAGAGCATTAGGAGCAAAAAACATATACTTGAATGTAATTCACACAGGCCATAAAAAAAGAGTAAATTATAAGGACATTTATGAGGCGATGCTCAAACTTGTTGATGTTTATCTAAATTACGCAAACAAATACAATGCAAAATTAAAATTTTTGGGAAATCTTGACGAAAGGATTGATTTTGGAGACAGTAAATTTAATCTCAGAGAAATTTTAAAGGGTCTTGAAAAGAAAACGCAAAACAACAAAGGCATAACAATACATATCTTAATAAATTTCTCTACGAGATGGCTTTCAAAACACGAAGAAATATTTAAAATTTTGCCTGAAATTAATGTTGTTGTTAGGCATACAAAGGGCTATATAAACGGAGATATGCAGATTTTTGGCAGGATGGACAACCACTCGCTTGTATATGCACAAAACGGTTCATCGTCAACAAACTGGAGCAACAGGCAGATTGTTTATCTTGCGGCTATATGTCTTAAAAGTTATATACTGAACAAAGGAACGCATCTAACCAAAATTTATGTTTCTGGAGAGGATGAAAAGGTAAGGGAGGACAGAGAAATTAAACTTTCATTAATCCATAAGGACTTTTATGATGAAAAGGAAAAGGAAAACAGGCAGGAAAATGAAGATAAAGAAAACAACAAAAATAAATTTAAAAAAAGAGCAATCATATTTTCTGCTGTCGGGCCTGAGATTTATGAATTTTAAATTTACTTTTTCTGATATTATTTGTTAATTGACTAATTTATGTCTTGTTTCATTTATTTCAGAAGGGCATTTATATAAGCGTCCAGTTCAATTATTCTTTTAACTGCTTTATGGTTTTTTCCGAGTTTTCTTTCAAAATTTTCAACTGTCTGCTCTATTCCTGCAACTTTATCCTCATCAACGAGATTGTCTGCATGAGCGATAATTTTTTCTTCAATTGTTTCCGGAATATAAGCCATTTCTCCGATTCCAATAATCATTGCTTCATCTTTATCAATTCCCGCACCGACGTGCCTCTCGCATATCCTTGCTAATTTTTCAATAAAAATTTTATCACAGGAACCTAAATTTATGTTTGTATCATTCGTTAAATTTCTTAAAATTTTAGCACCTACTATTCCGTGTGCAATGCCGTGTGTTTTTGACCTGCCCAGATCGTGCAGTAATCCGCCAGTTTCAACCAGATTTAAATCAATAATGAGGTTTTTCTTTTTTGAGATTTCAGCTGCAATTTCAACTGCCAGCTCTGAAACGGCAATGCTGTGCCTGATAGTTCTTTCACTTACTCCTTCCTTATTAAGTAAATTTATCGCGAATGGCTTATCAATCATAATGAATTATTAAAAGAAAGAAATATAGGTAATAAATTTAAAAAGAAAATAAAAAATTTCTGATGCCTTTTCACCTATGTGCTTTTAAGTTTGTTTACTCTGTGTCTTTGATAGTCCAATATCCTCTTGTTTAAAGGGTGATCCTGCTTTGCCCCAAGGCGTGTCAATGAAACAACAAATGCACGGCCATTGTATTCAATAGAACAAACAATGCCTCCCATATCTCCTGAATCAAACACCTTTGTTACTTTCAATTCACTATCTTTATCAAGGGTTTTTATCTGCCCGTGAAGATACTGCTACAGTTCTGGTGCCGGATGAAAATATATAGGCAAATGTTTTTCCATTTCTTTGACGAGTTTTGTGGCGTCATCCATTTTTTATTCAAGCACACAAGTTTATCACTTAAAGTAACGACTTAAAATAGCGGTTTCATCCTGTCGGCAAGCTTTTTCAATACCTCCGGCTTTGTCGTGTATTCCATTTCATCCGATGCCAGTGTTCCGGGCATAAACGGACCGTGCCCCCGCATATATCTTGATATATTCATTGACTGCCTTCTTGTTACATCCCATACAGATCCCTCAAAATAATCTAGTGGAATGTGTTCTCCAACTGCACTTTCCACTCTTTCAGGGTCTTCTAAACCAACGATTGTTCCGTCACAAATCTGAAATCCAATTGCACATAATCGCGGAGGTCCGTCAAAATATGTGGGGCTTGAATCCGCCACACTGCATGGATACCATGCTCCGTAATGACTTCCCCTCATCCATCCCGCAACTAATTGTGGAAATGCAAACGGCTGTAAAATTTCTCCGATAGCAGGCAAACCTGACTGCGATCTTACTATTGCAACCGGGTCATCCTTGCCAACATAATGTCCAGCAGATACATTTAACTTATCTGTGCTTACAACTGCTGCAACTCCGATCTTTTCATCCTTGCACCAGATCCTTTTTATAGCATATCTGTAAGTATCACTGATTAATGACAATACCTCGTAGGACTCTTCGGGCGTACTTAATGTTATACCTTTATTACCTATAACATCCTGTATTTCAAAATTAAATCCCTGTTGCATTCTTGAGTCAATTACCAGGCCGGTTGTTGTAAACGGATCCATAAAAATTTTTGACAATGGCAAACTATATGCCGATGGTTCTGTTTTATCCGCCATGAAGAAAACAGTTGGTTCCGACTTTCTTTCTTCAAATTCCATTTCTGCTGCACCTGGACCCATTCCTTTTACATTTCCAGAAAATGCATCACTCAGTAAGTCCTGCCCGGCCCCATACAAATGATATTTTTTTGCAAACTCCGTTGCTTTAAGAAAAGCACTCCACGCTAATTTGTGTATATCTTTATTGTTTTCTCCTTTGTCATGCGTCATTATCAATTGCATATCATCTCCGACTCTTGTAACATAAAAGTCTTTTATTGTTTTATTTTTAACACCTTCTTTTAAAACCTTCCTGCATGCTTCAAACATTTTCGGGTGAGGTATGCTGTGTCCTGCCACCGAGCCAACATCTGCCTTAATCAAACTTATTGTTGTTTTTACCATTTTAAATTTTTATTTTTAAATTTTTATTTTTAAATTTTTCTGTTTTTTTAAATTTTTAAATTTTGTTCTGTTTGTTCTGTCTTGTTTTGTTTTTTATCCAACTGTTTTGTCAAATTCATCCACAGGAATTGCCGGAAGTGTTCTAAATCCGATTCCAGTTGCTTTTGCAATATTTACCGATGCTTTTATTGCTTCGGTATTTCCGGGGAAATCCACAACAAAGCACAAATCATAATTTCCGAGCACTGCATACATTGCATCAGCATTTCCTCCTTCCTTTTTGATTTCAGCAACAACTGCTTTTGTCCTTTCTTTGGAAATCCCTTTAATTCCTTCTACACTATATCTTCCCAACATTACATATTTTGCCATTTTAAATTTTTGAATTTCTGTAATATAAATTGTAATATAAATCCCATCTTTCCCACCATCAAAAAATTTAGGTGCTCATCCCTTTAAGTTGGGATAATTAATTTGTGAGATATTTTTTAAAAATCTGCTTAAGAATTAAAATTGAATATTATAAATTTAATTTTAAACATTACAGGACATACACAAAACAAATATGAATTCTTGACTTTTTATGTTCATTTACAAAATAATCTAAGTAAGTCCTATAACTTATAAAGATATTAGTAAAAAAACAAATATATAATTATCCCAATTTTAGTGGGGCAGCACCAAAATTTACATGTAATTTTAAAAATTTACAAAATTAATTATACTTAACAACAAAAATACGCTCACTTCGTTCGTATCTTTTTAAATCTTCGGGATTTAAAAATTACGCCCAAACTTTTATGCTGGGGGGGGAAACTCAGGATAAATTGTAATATTTGTGATATAAATTGTGATATAAATTGTGATATAAATTGTGATATAAATTGTGATATAAATTGTGATATAAATTTTGTAACATAATTACTATTTATACTATAAATATTTTATATTGTAAAAAATTATATTGTAAAAAATGACCATATCTCTTCCTAATTCTCTTACAGGAGCATTAAAGTACATAAAGAAATTTAAAGGAAAAATTTTTGTAATCTTTGCCGGAAAAACAGCCTTTTTGAGCGGAGAAATAATGAATGAAATTGCAAATGAAATTGCACTCCTGAAACATGTCGGAATAAAGGTTGTGGTTGTGCACGAAATTCCTGACAATGCGGATTATTTCGGAGAGGATAAAAATTTCATATCCGAATGGATGAATAAGACCGGTGACATTAAAGACATAGGAGTATTGAGCATTGCCGGAAAAATTTCCCTGAAATTTGTTTCTTGTATCGCAAAACAGGATATAATCGCAATTTCACTTGTCGGAAAGCAGGATAAAAATACGATAAATTTGTTAATGTCAGAAAATTATATTCCTATAATATCCTCTGTTTCTGTCCCTAACCAGTATCAGTTTGCAGCGGAACTTGCATCCTCCCTGAATGCTGAGAAATTTATATTGTTACTGAAAGAAGAAGGAATTTTAGATGCAGATGAAGAATTAATTCCGAGTCTAAATTTAAAACGGTTGGATGACATAATAAAGGAAGGTATCGTCAGCGGGCAATTAATAAAACCGGTAAATGCGTGTAAATCAGCGATAAATAACGGAGTAAATAAAGTGCACCTGATAAAAGCAGACAAACACAAATTAATAGAGGAAATTTTTACCGACGAAGGAGTCGGGACTATCATTACAAAGGAGTAAATAACTATTAAAAATTTATTCGTTTATTTATGGTTTAAATTTAATTTATTATCGTTAATCGCTCATATGTTAATTTTTATTGATTAAATTATTCACTTTGTTGTAGTTTTGTAAAAATTTAGTTTTCTTCATAAGATTTTTGAAAAAAGGTTGAAAAATCTCCAAACGTTCTTGCAAAAATGCGGGAATAAAAAAAATATATCCTGAAAACTTCATCAAAATGTTTGTATAGAACTGACACAATGTGGCATATCCTTAAAGATTATATTTTGATACTCCTCCATACTTCTGAAGAAAAGGTCTCAATAATGAAAATCTGTTTTCAGCATTATTTGTACATATATCCTCATCAGCATATTGTCCATTTGAATGATTTATAGCAAAATGTGGACAAATACCATTTAAGCAATTATAAAGGGGATAATCGTCATGATACGCGATTATGTTGCCTTCTCATATGATTCTCCATGTTTTCTTTCCGTAATCACAACGATTATGGGTTTGTCTTTCGCAAAGGTCCCTTCTCGGACACGCTTTCAAGCCCCTTTTTCCTGGCACCCTCCCAAGATCGTTGTTTCCTTTTTATCCAGCAGTAATGTACGAACACAGATTTCCTTATTTTTTCACCAAATCATATACTATATGATAGCAACAAACCACCTTTCAGCGGAATTTTTGAATGAGAAAACACGGTGCCAGTTCTTATAGTGAACGAATGATTACAATTCTTACAAATGTAATTTTGATACCCATTTACATATCCCTTCCTGACACTGTTTTCCTTTGAGTTGCAATGTGGACAAACTACACCTTTTTTCATCTGACTTTTTCTAACAATTGGATACATTCCTTCTCATCTAAATCATATATTATTTTTTTCGTTTCTTATTTTATTTGTAACTATTCAGCCACCCAAAAAATACGCTCACCATTATTCGTATATTTACAAAATGTTCAGAACATTTTGTCACCCCAATTCGTTCAGAGATTTAAAATTTCTAACGAAATTTAAATAAGATTGAAAATCTGTAAGATTTTCAGTATTTTAAAATCTTGTAGATTTTTAAAGATTGAAAACTTGCAGTTTTCAGTATTTAAAAAATCTAAAAGATTTTTTAAAGATTGAAACCGAAGGTTTCAGTATTTCAAAATTTCATTTTGAAAATAAGTTCGCTTCGTTCGGATATTTCAAAAAATTCGTTTTTGAAATTACGGGTGTTTTTTTGATTTTTTCGTATTTTTTGAAATTTTCAGAGGTAAATTTTTGCACCTCCTGAATAGTTACATAATCTATTATTAACTAAAAATTTATTCACTAAATTATGTATTAAATTACGAAATCATGTAAAATTTAAATTTAAACATTTATACTGGCATTCATAATTATTTAAAGTTGGTTAAATTAACCAATAATATATATAAATAATAATATAATAAACTACTAATTAATATCTAAAATTTAATAAAAATAAAAACAAAGATTTAAAAATTTAAAATGGCAAAATTTAAAAAAGCACGAACGGATATAAAATTTAAAACAATAGCAATTGAAACAATGATAATTGGAATTTTGTTTGTTTTGTTTGCATCTTATGCAAATGCGGACTGTGGGTGTATTGGCATGAATACAAATACAATTTATAAATGCGGGGATAATGTTAGTGAAAGTTGTATTTTGAATTGTTGTTTAACATGTTCGGGGCATGGTTTAAGAGTAAATGCTGATAACATAATATTAGACGGGAATGGATACACTTTAACAGGGCCGGAAAATAACTATTTAGGAAATAGCTATACTGTAGGAATTATTACAAACAATAAAGAGAATATCACCATAAAAAATTTTGAAATAATGAATTTTAGTAATGGATTGATTCCAGTTCCGTTGGCAATGGGAGGAAGTATGAAAAATTACTCAATAATAAATAATACAGTTCATCATATGTCAAGTTGCGGAATTTCTCTTTCAGGAGCATCTAACAGCAAAATAATAAATAATACTTGTCATTCAATAAAACTTGACGGAATTGACTCATCGCCTGGAAATAACAATCTAATTGAAAACAATACTTGTTATAACAATAAAGGAGGAATTGGATTTTACGGAAGCACAACACAAAACAACACGATAAGAAATAACAATCTTTTCAATAACAAATGGGGAATAATTTTTGGATGGATGGGACCAAATTACAACAAAATTTTAGATAACACTATTTATAACAACACCTATTTTGGAATATATCTTTATTATGGTTCAAGTTTTAATGAGATTTATAACAATACAATAAAAGGCAACAAAAACGGAATTTTTTTAACAAAATGCCACCCTATAACGAATGTGTGCTATGTACTAAATGTAACAAATAATACTATTGCTTATAACAAAATTTCAGGAAATTCTGAATATGGAATTTATATAAATTCATCTCTAAATAATACACTTATTTCAAATAAAATTTGTGAAAATAATATAGATATTGCGATATTTAACGGAACAATTAATGCAACAGGGAATTCAGGAGATAACAATTCCTGCACATTAGCACGAAATTATGAAGATTTTTCTGCTGGTTCTAATAATTCCTGCACAAATATTTGTAATTGTTCCACAAATTCCCAATGTATAAGCAATAAATGCGTAAATGAAATTTGTAAGACGCCTTCAAAAAACATATCTGTCGGATTAGTTGTTAAATTTCCCAATAATTCAACAATCACCAGGTGTGTTAATGTCCCGGAATATGCAAACGGCAAAGAAATCTTTGAAAAGTCTAACATAAATTTTA
>Ga0210037_1001166_pt1 | contig 16710 bp, 16 predicted proteins | sample CryGey08umfilter_3_FD_185451 | JGI IMG/M metagenome (GOLD analysis project Ga0210037, IMG submission 185451) | Groundwater microbial communities from aquifer in Utah, USA - Crystal Geyser 4/9/14 0.8 um filter (SPAdes) (version 3) | ecosystem: Environmental > Aquatic > Deep subsurface >...
ACCACACCGGCGGTCACTTCCCAGCCAGAGGCTGGTCCGCCTTTGGAGGAAACGACCTCAACTACTACTACCACACCGGCGGTCACTTCTACCACCACCATTTCTACCGAGGAAATCTCACCGGTAATCACTTCCCAGCCAGAGGCTGGTCCGCCTTTGGAGGAAACGACCTCAACTACTACTACCACACCTACATCAACCGCCACCTCTACAGAATAGCAAGCCACTATAAAACCCTCAACCTTCGCCAGAGGCTTCAGCGAGGTAGGCACTAATTATAAACGCCTTGGAAAATTTTAAAAAAAACATAGAAAAGTTTCTTCCATTTTTGGAAGATCTACGTGGTCGATTGTATCATGGGGTAATTTTGTTTGTCGTATTCTTTTCAGGTGGCTTTCTCTCCGCCGGAATAATTATAAAAAAAATATTAAAGCTTGTTCATATTGATCAGGTTACAATCGCCACTTCTTCACCATTTCAGTTTGCCGAAGTAGCAATGGATGTTGGATTTTTCCTCGGGATTATGGTTTCTGCTCCGTACATAATTTATAGCTTTTACGCCTTCATTTTACCGGCATTAACTAGAAGTGAAAAAATAAAATTTTTTAAATCCATTCCTTTAAGCGTGGGATTATTCATTGTTGGATTTTTTTATGGGTTTTTTATTCTTTACAATGCTTTAGGATTATTAGCTTCTGTTAATATTAGTTTAGGGATCGCCAATTTTTGGAATATCAGCCAATTTTTAACAGAAATACTTATTACTTCCGCTTTGTTGGGATTACTCTTTGAATTTCCTCTCCTCCTGTCTCTGTTTATAAAACTGGGGATAACTTCACACCAAACCCTCAAAAACAATAGGCGTGTCGCTTATTTTTCAACCATTTTTCTCACCTCTTTACTTCCACCAACTGATGGTATATCATTAATAGCGATGGCATTGCCACTCGTGCTATTATACGAGGGGACAATCTTATTAAATAATAAAAGACATTATACACTGTTGGTCGCTTTACCTCCACCAACCGATGATGTATAATTAACCAAAAAGGTCGATACCTTTATTAAAATAATAAAAAATATTATATGTTTGGATTAGGACCAAGAGAATTAATTATTTTGGCGGTTATCCTTGTTTTACTTTTTGGCGCAAAAAAGATCCCCGAACTTGCCCGTAGTATTGGAGAAGCTGTCAGACACATCAAGAATGGTTTTTCAGATGAAGTAGATAAAGAGGACAAAAAAAATTAAATTGAGGAGGCTCCATTAATTAGAGGGCGTCAACATTATTATCATCATCATTATTATTAAATAATATAAATTATATGTTTGGATTAGGACCTAGAGAACTACTTATTGTAGTCGTTATACTCGTTTTACTTTTTGGTTCAAAAAAGATCGCAGATCTTGCTCGCAATGTCGCGGAAGCTGTTAAACTCCTCAGAGGTAGTTTTTCAGACGAAAAAGATAAAGAGGACAAAAAAAATTAAATCGCTTAACCGTTTGTTAACCGAAATATGAAAACTTGGATACGTATTTTTTTGGTATGCTTTGTCTTGTTAGGGGGCACGGCCTTTTTTGTTTATCGTTCACTCAATTTATTTAATAGCACCCTTGATAGTTTAACCGCTTCAACCTTCGCAACCGCAAAAATACCACCAGTTTCTTTTTCTGACCAAATAAATAGAGAACAAATTCCAACCTCTACCCCAGAAAACATCTTAACCTCAACAACGTCAACTGACATCTCAGTCTCAACTTCAACCTCAACAACTTCAACCTTAATCTTAACCTCAGTAACATCAACTGACATGTTAATCTCAACCTCAACAACGTCAACTGACATCCCAGTCTCAACTTCAACCTCAACTTAAGCAACAACAACCATCAACGACAATACGCTTATTGGAAACCGCTCCCATTGATGAAAGAAATAAGTGTTGATGAAAAAGTTATCTATCTAATAAATCGTTTCAAGATACGCTCGTACGTCGTTCAGCAATTGCGACAAAAAAACTTTCTAAATTAGGGAGTTTTTTTATTTTTTGTTAAGGGGTGATGTAGTGCTTTTATAAATTGACTAGTTTATAGAATTATTATAAAATTACAGTGTGGTTTATAAATTAATTTTTTTATGAAAATACATTCATCAGGAATAAATAATGATGGTTTTATAGAAAAACGTTTTGGTAAGTTTGCAGAAGGTGTGGACTTGTTACAAAATACTCCAATTCGTTCCCTTCCTATTTCTTGGCAAGATTTACCAGAGGGTACCAAAAGTTTGGCACTAATTATGCAAGATTATGACGCCATACCTGTTTGCGGTTTTAGTTGGATTCATTGGACAGTGTCTAATATTGATCCAATCAGAAATGAATTAGCAGAAAATGCTAGTCGTGAAGATAATAGTTTGACGCAAGGACATAATAGTTTGATTTCCAAATTTATTGATAGAGGAAATACTGATAATGTTAGTAGTTTTTATGCTGGTCCACAACCACCAGATCAAGATCATGAATATGAAATTATTGTTTACGCCCTAGATATTATGTTGAATCTGAAACCAGATTTCAAAATGAATGAACTTTTGAAAGCTATGCGTGGACATGTGTTAGCTTCAGAAATTATTAGGGGAATTTATAAAGCTTAAAATTATGCCAGAAAAACAAGTGGAACCTTTGTTAAAAGAAACTTATTTATCTGTTATCAAAAATAGTGTTGGTAGTAAAAGCTTCCAAAATTTTTATGTCAAAATAAATAACAAAAAACAAGATGTTATGAATGGTGGAGAATTATCTTGTGCTTTTTTTGTTTCTTCAATTACAACGATGTTTGGTTTATCTGCTAGAGTTCACGGAACGGTGGATAGTACTATAAAAGACTTGTTAGGCTTTGGCTGGATTGAAATTAAAAAACCTCGTATAGGTGCGGTTTTGGTTTGGGAGGACTTGAATTTTGAAGGAGAAGAACACAAACATATTGGTTTTTATATTACAAAGGATGGGGCTGTTAGTAATAGTAGTGTGAAGAAATCCCCGCAAAAACACCACTGGAATTTCAAAGGTAAGAGAAAAGTGGTAAAAATTTTGTGGCATGAAAAATTGTATTAATCCTTTTACTCCACTTTCGCCCTATATTGCAAGGCTTCAGCCACATGCTCAGTGGCAATATTTTCTAACCCTGCCAAATCAGCAATCGTCCTGGCTAATTTCAAAATGCGATGGTAACTGCGTGCTGACAAATTCATATGAGTAACAGCTTGTCTGAGTAAATCTATAGAATTGTCATTTAGTTTACAAAAATTTTTGATATCTTTGTTTTTCATTTCACTGTTGGAACTATAAGAACTGTTTGCAAATCTTTTGTTTTGTATTTCTCTAGCTTTTTCAACACGTTCGCGAATTTTGGCCGAAGTTTCTGACATAGTATCACCAGAAAGTTTTTCAAATGGTACTCGTGGTACTTCTACATGTAAATCAATTCTATCAAGTAATGGGCCACTAATTTTTTTTCTGTACTTTTCTATTTGGAGTGGGCTACAACTGCAATTTTTGTCTGGGTCACTCGCATAACCACAAGGACAGGGGTTTTGACTAGCCACGAGTGTAAAACTGGCGGGAAATGTTACAGAGCCTTGGGCGCGTGAAATAGTAACCACGCCGTCTTCTAGCGGTTGACGTAAGTTTTCTAAGACTATTCGTGGAAACTCTGGAAATTCATCGAGGAAAAGTACTCCACGATGGGCTAGCGAAATTTCACCAGGTCGCGGAAATTTACCACCGCCGACTAAGGCTACAGCCGAAGCTGAGTGATGTGGGGTACGAAAGGGTCTTTGGCTTATTATCGGCTTGTCTCCTGGTAGCATACCGGCCACAGAATAGATTTTGGTGACCTCAATAGCTTCTTTGGTTGTCATTTGTGGGAGTATAGATGGTAATGTTCTGGCTAACAAAGTCTTACCAGATCCTGGTGGTCCGGAGAGTAAAATATTGTGTCCACCACTGGCAGCAATTTCCAATCCTCGTTTGGCAAATTCTTGACCTTTGACATAGGTCATATCAAGTTCGTTGACAGGGTTTTCAAACCACTCTTGCAGAGAAATATTTTCCATTTTTTTTATCTCCTGGTTTTGTATTATGTGGTTGATTACCTCAGCAAAAGTTTTGACAGGATAAATATTGATACCGTGGATAATGGCCGCTTCTTTAGCATTGGCTTCAGGCACAAAAATATTTCGGTAGCCATGGTCTCGCGCAAAAATAGCAAGAGGTAGGATACCAGTAGTATGGCGTAAACTGCCATCAAGAGCCAATTCTCCTACAAAAATACTGTTTTGTAAATTTATGGAAGCTAATTTCTCAGAAGAAATATACATACCAATTGCAATTGGTAAATCATAAGCAGTGCCTTCTTTACGGACATCAGCTGGGGCAAGATTTATGATGATTCTACTGTTATTAGGGAAAGAAAGGTTGGTATTTTTCCAAGCTGTCCTGATTCTTTCTTTGGCTTCCTGGATAGAGGTATCTGGTAACCCGACGATTTGAAAACCTGGCCAACTACCAGAAATATCCACCTCTACTTCTATAGGTGTACAATCCAAACCTAAAATAGCTACCGAATTTATTTTTATAAACATATAGAAGTTTATTAGTTCCAGTCAGGGGCTGGTCAGCCTCTGACTGATATTGGTTTAGTAGATTATTTGTGGATAGTAAATTATAAAAACAAAATCTTCCTTTGCTGGAAGATTTTGTTTGAAATTTATCTAATGCCCTCCAGCAATAAACTGTTTTTGAAGTACTAATAAACTATTAAACTAATAATCCAATAAACTCATTTTTAAAAAGATTAAGTTTTCTTTTTGTTTGCTTTACTCAACAATAGAATTGCCCCAATAATGATTGTAATATCAGCAAGATTCATGACAGAAGTTAAAACACGAAAGTAATCAATAGTAATAGAAAAAAACACCCTATCTATAAGATTAGAGATTGCCCCAGCAAAGATAAGACAGACACCAAGATAAAAATTATTAGTTTTATGTTTATTTTTGTACCACCAATAAGCTAGAGCTATCAAAATAAGTGGAGTTAGTAATAAAATAGCCACCTGAGGAACAGGTAAACTAAAAGCTATGCCTGGGTTGGGGAAGTATTCCCAGCCCAACCAAGTTTTCAGGATATAAAATTTGAAGTTTTGATGATGAAAGGCTAAGTATTTCAAAATCTGATCAAATACAAACAAAAAACCACTTAGTAGAAAATATATCTTCAAGTGGTTTGATTTCATATTAAAATTTTTGAGGAGAAATTAAAGTTCTTGAGTGATAGTTTTTTTGCAACTTACACAAGCTCCAGAAGTAGGGCGAGCGCGTAGTCTTTTTTCTTCAATAGGTTGTTTACAATATTTACAAATGCCATAAGTACCTGCTTTTAGATTTTTCAAAGCTTTGTCAACATCTTTTAATTCTTTTTCAAGTTGCATTTCTACTGGTTTGTTGGCTAAATATTCAGTAACTTCAAGAGTGTTTTCGTCCACATCATCTCCATACTCTGAATAAGAGGTGTTGTATTCGTCTGCTATGTGTGGGTCTTTTTTGGCAAATTTTTCCAAATCAGCTACCAACTTTGTTCTTTGTGTTAGTAATAGTTCGTCCATTTCTTTGAGGAATTTTGGGTCTAAAGTTATTTTTGTAGTTTTCATATTTGTTTAGCTTGTTTTTATGGAGAAATTATATAACAAAGGTCTCAAAAATGCAAGGGTATAGTTAAACATACCAATATACCAATAATACTAATGGTCTGTACCAATTTAGCAAAATTCGTAACACTAGTATATTTGTATATTTTATTAGGTAAATAAGTTAGTTTGCAGAATTTTGAGTAAAAAAAAGAGGCATCCGTAGCCCTAGTAAATTTAGGTGGCTGGAGCCTCTAAATATCCTAGGAACCGGTATTGTCCAAGTTGTTTAAATATTTTAGGGTAAAACACTTAAATAACTTGGAAAATGCCAGGGTAAACCTGGGACTTTAAAGCTTCGACCGCTCGCTGGTGTAGGCCTCAAGCAAGTATCTTTTTAGGAAAACTTACTATAGTAGAGGGCACCTGTTTAAACTTTTGTTGTTTATGTTTGTATAGTCTCCGAAGAGGCTATAATTGGTGCAAGCAGTAGCTAAGCTGTGAGAGAGATTCCCACGTGTCTTGTTTAAGTATCTCTGATACTTAGTTTATGACATTTGAAAAACTCTTTTGTAATGTTCACAAATATATTATAGCATTTTTTACACATATTGTCAATAGTCTGGTGTTTTTGACTTAAATTAGCTTAAAAATGTGATAATTTAGCGAAAAAAATGTATAAACTAGTCTATACAACAGTAAAAAGTGGGTACTTTATCCCCAAATCAGGTCTTTTTTCCACAGAGTTATCCACAATGTATAGAATAATCTATACAAAAATATGTTTTGAACTGTTCAAAAGTGGTGGATTTGTTGTGATTAATTTTTTTTATGGTTTGTTTTTTGTGGTTCAAATATGGCACTTATCCCCGTTTTGGTCATCTTTTCCCCAGGTTTATCCACATTTGTATAGAGTTTTCTAGACAAATGTTATAAAAATACTTAATTATAAAGGTCTAAAAATAAAAAACAGTCCTATTTTGAACTGTTTTTAGATAATTTTTTTCTAAACAGTGAAGCCCGAGCATTTCGCAACGGGCTTGGTCACTGATCAGCAGAACCCTTTGCAGGTGCAAACACCTGAGGGGTCACAGCTTCCGCAATTTGGGCAGTGGAGCTTATGACAGACATGGCATTCCTTCGCGAAGCGCTCGTCAAGGGTAGTTTTGCAAACAATGCATTTGGTAAAATACCAAATCTTGTCGCAATCAACACAACGTCGCGCGGGGTAGCCGGCCTTGTAGTCAGGCACGGATTCTCCTCCGCAGACGCAGACTTTAGAGAAGTCAATATTTTCTTCAGAACCTTCTCTTTTTCGCATTTTTTACCTCCTTGCGAAGTGTCAGAGATATTTTTAGTATAATACTTTTAAATTAAGATTGTCAATGTTTATTTGTATAGATTGGTGTAGACAAGTGTCATAAAAACATTAAAACATAAAAGTATTAAAATGATTTAAATATAAATACAAGTAAAATGTTTTTTATAACTTTATTTTTTTGTAATGTTCTTATAAATATCTATTTATCAACAACTAACAAATCTATACAAAAAATGTTATACTGATTTTGTAATAATTAATCTTTTTATATGAATAAGAACATTGAAACATTAAAAAATTTTACTGTCAAAAATATTCCAAACTTGGATGTGGCCGTTTTGGGGGCTTTGGAACTTTTTGTATCTGCTAAATTGCCAGAATATAGTGTCAAATTCAAAAAACCTTTGGTTGTTGGTAGTGTGAATGCGGCTTTTACTGGCAGGGTTTTGTTTTCAGATAGAGATGTGGTGTTTGCTGATGAAAGTAATTTTTTAGACAAGCTCAATAATATTAAAGGAATTGATGGTGCAATACTTATTTCAGCTTCTGGAAGTAAACATGCTATCTTGATTGCGAGAGAACTAAAGAAAAGAAATATAACTACATTTCTTATAACTAACAACGAAAATGCTCCTGCCAAAAAATATATTGTAAAAGAAAATTTGTTTGTCTTCCCAAAAAATCGTGAACCTTATACCTATAATACCTCAACTTATATGGGTATGATGTTTGGTCACACTCATGAAGATCCTGCCCATATTTATAATTTCATTTTGAAAAAAACACAAAAAGAAATAAAGAAAGATTTTGCTAAGTATGATGCGTACTATTTATTGGTACCAGAAAAATTTTCAGAAATGAAAGGTATGTTTTTGACCAAGTTTGATGAAATGTTTCAGCCGGCAGTATCTGGTAGAGTTTTTACTTTTGAAGAAAGTAAGCATGCTAAGACTGTGGTACGTAGCGACAAAGAACTTTTTATTAGTTTTGGTGAAGAAAATAAGTATTATGGACCCGTCAAGAATAGGATGCACATTACTTTACCAAGAGAGATAAATTATGCTGGATTTTTGGCTATAGTTTATTATGTACTTGGAAAAGTCCAAGGTGCTTATCCTCCATATTTCCAAAAAGGTATCGCAGCTTATTGTAAAAAGGCTTCCGAAATTTTTGGATATGAGATTAAACCTATCGTAGAATAGACAAATGCGAGTAGTTTAGTTGTTAGATTATTTATGTATAAACGTTTTAATATTTTTGTCCATTGTCACATTGTCCAATTGTTATATTGTGGTTTTCAGTACGACAATTTGGCAATATGACAAGGAAATAATTTTTTGACATAAAAAAAATTTTGTATGAAACATAAAACATTTAACATTCCTGAAGTTCCAACAATCTTTACAATTTTTGGGGCGACCGGAGATTTGATGGAACACAAAATTGTGCCTTCTTTATTTTTTCTCTACAAACAAAAAAGATTGCCAAAACATCTTAGAATTCTTGGTTTTGCGCGTCGTGAGATTAGCGACAAAGATTTTCGTAAAAAAATATTTACTGTTTTGCAAGAAATGAATTTTGTAAAACAAGAAAAACAAGTAGAAAATTTTTTGAAACTTTTTGAATATGTCAGAGGAGATTTTGCTGATGCCAAAAGTTTTGAAAATTTGGGAAACAAAGTAAAATCAGTAGAAGATGAATGGAAAATTTGTGCTAACAAACTTTATTATCTAGCTGTACCACCAAATTTCATGCATGAAATTGTCAGTAATCTGAAACGTACAAAACTTAGTGATCCTTGTGGTGGAAATATGGGTTGGGCTCGTGTGATTGTAGAAAAACCAATTGGTTATGACAAAAATAGTGCAGTGAATTTGGAAAAAACTTTGAGTGTACTCAAGGACGAACAAATATATCGTATTGATCATTATTTTGGTAAAGAAATGGTACAGGGAATTTTCAATTTTCGTTTTTCTAATAATTTTTTGGAAGAAGATTGGAATAACAAGAGAATAGAAAAAATTGAAATTAAACTATTAGAGAGTATTGGTGTAGAAACTCGCGGAAATTTTTATGACAAAGTCGGAGCTTTGCGTGACGTGGGACAAAATCATCTGCTTTCTGTTTTGGCACTGCTTACTATGGACGATCCTCGTGATGCTAGTGCCGAAAGTGTACGTGAGATGCGGGAAAAATTGTTGTCACAAGTCACTGTCATGAATACCGAAGAAGTAGTACAAAATACTTTTCGTGCTCAGTATGAAGGTTATGACAAAATTGAGGGAGTGGAAAAAAAATCAGAAACAGAAACTTATTTCAAATTAAAATTAAACATTGAATCTTTGCGTTGGAGTGATGTGCCTATTTATATTGAAGCTGGTAAGAGATTGGGCCCTGCCAAAAAAGAAGTTGTTGTCACTTTCAAAGACCGTGAGCCTTGTATTTGGTGTCAACCAACTGGTCCGGCCAAAAACAAAGTAGTTTTTTCTTTTGCACCAAGTCAAGAAATAAATATTGAATTTTGGCAAAGGCAACCAGGTTTTGAAGATGTGTTGGAAAAACGTGATTTCAAATTTTTGCTTTATAAAAAACAATCAAAATTTCCTTATGTGGAAGAATATGCCAAACTTTTTTATGATGCTATTTTGGGACAACAACGTTGGTTCATGACAAAAAAAGAAGTTTTGAGTGAATGGGAAATCGTGGATCCAATTACTCAAGCTTGGGAAAAAAGAATGACACCACTTCATACTTACAAAGTAGACGACAAAGAAATTGTGGATATTGCTGAAGACTTTTTCTTAACTAACGAAAAAAATTTCAAAAAAGAAATTGCTATTATGGGGCTTGGTCGTATGGGTGGAGGTTTGGCTCAAAATTTGTTGGAAAAAGGTTGGAAAGTGGTTGGACATAATAGAACTTGGGAAGTAACAGAAAAATTGGAAAGCGTGGGTTTGATTGGGGCTAAAGGAATAAAAGAAATGGTAGACAAACTTGTACATCCTCGTATTGTCTGGCTGATGTTGCCAAATGGTAAACCTGTGGAAGATGCTATTTTTGATAAAAAAGAAGGTTTGGTAAACTTTTTGGAAAAAGGTGATATTATTATAGATGGTGGAAATTCATATTTCAAAGATTCTGTCTCACGTGCTAAAAAATTACAAAAATATGGCATCCATTTTCTTGATGCTGGAGTATCAGGCGGTCCTGGTGGTGCACGCAAAGGTGCCTGTGTTATGATTGGTGGTGACAAAAAAGTTTTCAAATATACCGAGACACTTTTCAAAGATATATCTCTGACTAATGGTTATGAATTTTTCCCAGGCTCTGGTGCGGGACACTTTGTAAAGATGGTTCACAATGGTATTGAATATGGTATGATGCAAGCTATAGGTGAAGGTTTCAATATTATGAAAAAATCAAATTATAAACTTGATTTGAAAAAAATTACCAGTGTTTATAATAATGGTAGTGTCATTGAATCTAGACTTGTTGGTTGGCTTTATGATGCTTTTGAAATTTATGGAACTGGTCTCAAAAAGATAAGTGGCAAAGTAGATAGTAATGGTGAAGGTGAGTGGACAGTCAAAACTGCCGAAGAAATGAAATTGAAAACCAAAGTTATCAAAGATTCTTTTGAATTCCGTAAACAATCACAAAAAAATCCAGATTATGCTGGGCAAGTCGTCTCGGCTTTGCGGGGACAGTTTGGGAAGCATGATGTGGAGAAGAAATAACAGTGCGGATATACTGATACCATGCCTGCCGGCAGGCAGGATACGGATTTACGGATTATTCAGCTAACGGATGTGTAATTTTGTTTTAAATTTGTATGAAAGAAAAAAAAGAAAATGATAATTTATCAGGCCAAAAACGGTGCAATCGCTTTTGAGTCTGATGTAAAAAAAGAAACTATTTGGGCGACGCAGAAGCAACTCGTCAAAGTTTTTGGTGTGGATGTGAGAACTGTGAATGAACACGTTAAAAATATCTTTAATACGGGAGAGTTGGAGGAAAATTCAGTTATCCGGGAATTCCGGATAACTGCCGACGACGGAAAAAAGTACTTAACAAAGCATTATAATCTAGATATGGTCATTTCGTTTGGCTATAGAGTGAATTCCAAGACAGCTACTAAATTTAGGCAATGGGCTACCAAAACACTCAAAGAGCACCTAACAAAAGGTTTTACCATAAATAAAAAGTTGATAGAAAAAAATTATCAAGAATTTTTGCAGGCAGTGGAACAGGTAAAGAGTTTGTCTGTTGGAATGGTAGGATTGGTGTTGTTACTTTTGGGGAAGTGATCTTTATAAAAAAGCATAAAAATAGTGTATAAAAAATCCCAAAGCTTTTGGCTAAGGGATTTTTTATTTGACATGTAAATTTTAAAAAATAAAAAAAGTATTTTAGGAGTGACGAATTCCTGCCTACCTGCAGGCAGGGAATGTGTAATAATGAAATTCGTTATCCAGCGTTGTAACGAAATTCGTTCTTTCAGATTCATTTCGTCATTCCTTTTGTATTTTAAAAGTTCTTGTTTTTCTCTTCTAACATTGACTAAAAGGTGTTTTTGTAATAGAATGACCTCATTAAATGTTCAAAAAAGTCTTTTACCTCTTTTGAAAGTTTATATTTTTTAAATATATTTATCTTAAGAAAGATCCCTTTCCACCTACGCTCTTGTTTCACAGAGCTTCGGAGGATCGGGATGGCACAACCCACCCTATGCTATCACTCGCCATCGTCGGACTACCAAACGTCGGTAAATCTACACTTTTTAACGCACTTACCAAAAGTAAACAAGCTGATGTTGCTAACTATCCTTTTTGTACGATTGAACCTAATGTTGGGGTAGTAGAAGTACCAGACGAAAGACTTCTTCCATTATCTACCACTTCCAAATCTCACAAAATAGTACCAACAGCTATTGAATTTGTTGACGTCGCTGGACTTGTCAAAGGTGCTTCAGAAGGAGAAGGTTTGGGAAATAAATTTTTGTCACATATTCGTGAGACTGATGCTATTGTTCAAGTGGTGCGTGGTTTTACTGATGGAAATGTGACTCACGTTCATGGCAAAGTCGATCCCAAAGATGATAGTGAAGTGATAAATCTAGAATTAATTATGACTGATTGGCAGACCGTCAGTAAACGTCTGGATAAAACTCGTAAAAATGCTAAAGGTGTAATGGCAAAAGAACTTGCCAAAGAATTAGCTTTGCTTGAAAAAATAGATGCACATCTTCAAGCTGGAAAACCTGCTAGGACTTTGGAAGGCGATAGGTCTTTTGTTATTGGAGAAGATGAAGAATTAATTTTGCGTGATTTACATCTTATCACTATGAAGCCAATGCTTTATGTCGTCAATATTGATGAAGCAAGTGTCGGAACTAAAAAAGAATTTAATCTAGATGGTCCATATATAGAAATAAGTGCTAAGCTGGAAGCTGAATTGGCTGAGCTTGGAGAAGAAGATGCCAAAGCCTATATGGCAGACTTGGGAATTACTGAAACTGGACTTGATAAACTTGTGGTAGCTGGTTATAAACTTCTAGACCTGGTTACATATTTTACTTCTGGTGAACCTGAGACTAGAGCTTGGACTGTAAAAAAAGGAGCAAAAGGTCCAGAGGCGGCAGGTGTCATTCATACAGATTTTATCAAAGGTTATATCAAAGCAGATGTGGTAAATTGGAAAGATTTTGTAGAATACAAAGGTTGGAGTGGAATTAAAACTAGTGGTAAATTGCGTCTTGAAGGAAAAGAATATGTGGTGGAAGATGGAGATACTGTGTATTTTCATGTGGCGACGTAATAGTTCATAGCCAATAGCCAAAAGTTTTTTAGTTTAAAAAATATGAGAGCGGGAATAATTATTTTGAGAGAAAAGTTAGTTGATCTGTTGATTTGGTATTAATATATAGATTTACAAATTACGAATAAATAGAGATAAGATTGAGAAAAAATTGAGATAATAAAAAATCTAGCTTTGATGCTAGTTTTTGTTTTTATATAAATAATGTGTGTGCGCCTCCCCGCGTCGGACCGATGTTGTCTCGGTCTCCGGCGCGGGCTGGCTTGTTGTTGGGTCATTCTTTTTTGTGTTCTTCCATGACTTTTCTTATCCTACGAAGTTCATCCGCCACGTCGAACAAGGCCAACGTGGCGAAAATCGCCAAAAGGGTTTCAAAAATCGACACAAAAAACCTCCTCGCTCGGTGGAAGTTGATTCCGAGCGACCAAAAAGTGTATCATATTATTATGTCAAGAATTAGGTGAGGATTTTTTGTGAAGAAACCCACCCCTAACCCCTCCCTTAAAAAGGGAGGGGAATTTACAAAAAAGGAATGGTGAGCGTAAGTTCGCCGTGTATTTTTAACGGGGCGAACTTACGTTCGCCACTCCTTTTTACAAAACAAAAACAAGCTTTTTATAGCTTGTCTTTGCTTTTGAAGTTTGTCAGGACTAAAGTCCTGAGTTACAAATAAACTAATATCAGCCAGAGGCTGACCAGCCTCTGGCTGGAACTAATTAACTTTTTTAAACTTCCAAATTTCTCTGCCAACAAATTGAGTTGAGCGATGATAGAGAAGTGAACGTTCACCATTGGCAAAATTTTCAATTTCAAATCCTAGATTTTTTATTTCGTCGAGACATCTTACTTGTAGCCAGACATTACCAAATTTGAATTTTGGAATAATAAAAATTATGGTGCCACCGGCTCTGAGTACTTTGTGAAATGTTTTGAAGGTAGAAATATATAGTGCTTGCAATTCTTCTATTTGTTTGTCGAGTATTATTTTCGGTTCATGTCCGTGTAGAGGTTTGCCCATGTATGGTTCAGAAATTATAACGTCCACACTTTGTGGTTTTAGTTTACTACTAAGCTCAGTACTCGGACTTAAGAAAATATTGGTTTTGACATTTTGTAAATTATTTTCAGCTATTAACCATGAAATATTTTTTTCACTATCTTGCACGGCTTTTTCGCTGATGTCACTGCCGATAACGTTTTTGAAACCTAGAGATAATGCTTCGTTTAGCACTGTACCTGAACCGCAAAAAGCATCGAGCAAGACTTTGTCATTATCTACCTCAGACAGATTGATCATAGTTCTGGCTAGTTTTGGTGGGAGCATACCAGAGATATTGTCACTCACTGGTCTATCATAATCGCGAGCACTGAAACCTTCTATATCTTGGATATAAATTGTTTTGTAAACATTGTTTTGAAAAACTGTAAAATGACTTTTACTTTTTATCAGTTTATTGTGTAAAATACTAGCTGTATTTTTGGTTTCAATATAACGCACAGATTTGCCGAGAGCCTTCAACTCTTTTTTTATAGTAATCGCTAGTTTGTTATTGGTTGGAGAAATAGAAAAATTGATTTTGCCAGTTTCTTTGGTTTGTAGATATTTTGAAATAATTTGTTGGGGAAATTCTGTGCTTTCAAATTTTATACCAACTTGGATAATAGCGCCAAATTTTTGAGCCAGTTTTTCTATTTGTTTTTCTTCTGCTTCTAATTCCAAAATAAAGAAATCATTTTTGTTTTCTAGTATTTTGCTTTTTATTTTGGCGTGCTTTAAAACCGCCAAGACTTCGGCGGTTGAGATGTGTGGTTGATGTCCTAGTTCAAAGAGATATTGCATATAATACGCGGATATGTTGATTTATACACGTTTATGTATTGATTTGAGAAGACTACACTGATTTTGGTTTAATGTCAATTTGGGGTACTAGTTTTTGTTGTTGTTGTTGTGTTTTCTGTTATTTCTGGTGTAGAAGTTGGTATAAATAGTGTTTTGTTGAAGAGGTCTCTCTTAGGTGTCAAAATATCTAAAGCAACATTTTTATTTTGCCAAGTTGTAATGGTTTCTTCATATATTTTGAAATTGATAGTTTCAATTTTTTCAATGTTTTTTATTAGAGCTACATCTTGTATTTGGTTTAGAGTTTTATAAACATAATTGTAAATAAACCAAAAGGTCGTGCTTAGAGTGGTCAAAACTACTATTAACAAAAAAATATTAAAAATTTTTATTTTTTTGAGGCGAGTATAATCACGGGATTGCCTTATAGTCTCCATTTTTTTATTAGTTTTTTTTGGAAAAAGTTGCATAGCTATTTGGTAAAAATAGTAGCCTCAAAATTTAAGGATACATTAGTCGCATCTACTTTGGTCCAATTGAGGTTGTCCATTGTAATATAAAAGGGCAAATGTTCTAAGGAATTCAAATATTGTAGAGTGCTATAAAAACTTGCTTTGGTTTTGAAAGTAAAGAGAATACTGTCATTTTGTCCAGAAGCTATAGTCAGGTTTTGTTCAATATGTTGGGCTGTCGCCATATCTTCAAATTCTTTGATTAGATTTATGGCATCATCTTTGTTTATCAAACTTTGTTCCAGAGCGACAGTATTTTTATTGATAGTATCCAACTCAGCAATAGATTTTTTTAATAATCTTATTTTGTTATATTGATCAGCTGACTCTTTTTCGATAGTTTGTATGTCTTGTTTTATATTTTTTATATAGTTTATACTTGGTAAAATTATTATTATAGTAATCAGAATGGCAAGCAAAATAATCCCCAGAGTGGACGAAACAATTTTGTAGATGGGATTTTTCTTTTTCATATTATTTGAGGTTGGCACTGATATTGAAAGAGATGTTTTCTTTTTTGGTAAGATCAGAAACTGGTGATTCTACATGCACAAAAAGAGGATTGTTGTTTAGTATTTCTTGAAAATTCAAAAAAGCTTCTCTGGTACTAGCTGTACCAGATAAGGTAACTGTTTTTTTGCTATAACTTATGTTTAGAGAATTCAAGGTGATACCTTCTGGTTCGGCAGATGCCATATCCATAATGGTAGGAGTAATCTCGTAGTATTTTTGTTGAGCAGTATTTACTCTTTTTATTAGTTTGTTTATGTCCGCTATTTCCCTTGATTTAGAAGTGTATTTACTACTAATGTTAATAGTGTTTTGGGCGATAGCACTATAATAATTTTGTAACAAAACTTCAGAAAATAGCAAAGAAATAGCTACAAAACTAATGGCTAAGAAAATTACTTGTAAAATATTTTGAATAAATTTAAACTGAGCCATGTGGACAAGGCGATTTTTTTTGTCTTCGGTTAGTAGGTTTATTCTTAGTGGGTACATATTAGATTGAATCACTTTTGGTAAAAGGGTTATCAGCTGCTCTCAAGGCAAGGCCAATAGCTGTAGCATATTTGATAGACTCTTCATAAGGTAGGTGTATGACTGTGTTACTATTCAAATTTTTCCAGACTCTGCCAGGCTTGCATTCTATTTTCAATTCATTGGTCAAAACTTTGTCCAGATCTTGTAAAATAGAACTTCCTCCACACATAGTAATGTGGTTGATGGTATTGGTATTTGGGAAATGACTGTAATAAAAGTAGATGTCTTTTTTTATTTGTTCAATAAAATTTTGGGTTTGTTCCATAAGTACTGTCCAAACTTTGACCTGGTCTTGGTATTTTAGTCCATATTGGCATTTTAATTGTTCGGCTTTGTCGTGGGTAATAGCTAGCTTTTGTTCAATAGCCGTGGTCAATAATTCACCAGAAAAAGGTAATGTGGCACTGAATTGGACAGTATCATTGTCATAAATAATGATATTTGATCTAGTACCACCGATATCTAATAGAGCCCGTGCTTCATTTTGATATTGT
>Ga0210037_1001167_pt1 | contig 16701 bp, 8 predicted proteins | sample CryGey08umfilter_3_FD_185451 | JGI IMG/M metagenome (GOLD analysis project Ga0210037, IMG submission 185451) | Groundwater microbial communities from aquifer in Utah, USA - Crystal Geyser 4/9/14 0.8 um filter (SPAdes) (version 3) | ecosystem: Environmental > Aquatic > Deep subsurface >...
AATTGAGAAAGAAGTAAAGACAAAAGAAGATAAAGAAGTGGTTTCGGGAATTTTATGGAAGAGATTAAAAAACAATATCCCTTTGCAAGTTGATGCAACAATAACTTACCTTACTGGTAAAAAGACAACTAAGATTCCCCTGGAAGATCTTCAAATTGATTCTCTCTATAACACCTACAAATATAAAGGCCTTCCCTTGGGTCCGATTTGCAATCCCGGGCTTGACAGTATCAAAACTGCAATATATCCTAAAAATAGCGAATATTGGTATTATCTTTCCACTCCAGAAGGCGCAACAATTTTTAGCAAAAATTTAGAAGAACATAACATTGCTAAGGCAAAATACCTTTGATAATATATAAAAATGGATGAAATAACTAATCAGCAAGTAGTTAATCAGGGAATACCCAGTCGGTCCCAAAAATTTTTAAAACCGAGAAATCTGATTTTCCTTATTTTAATAATAGGAATTGCAGCTCTCGGTTTTTATTTTTGGCAAAAAGGAATTTCCAGAATGGTCAAGCCTTCTTATAGTCAGACCTATCGTTTGGTTTCAGAGAAAGTTTCTCAATCAGCGGTCATCCAAATTAATCTGCCACCGAATGTTGACAAATCGTTTGCCAAAAATAATATCAAATTCAATCCAGAAATAGAAGGAGAATGGTTGGCAGAAAAGGAGGGAAGATGGGTGGTATTTGCCGAAGATTCTGCTGTAGGACTTCCTGCACCTTCAGAAAATTCCGATATCATTTTATTTAAACCCAAAGAAAAGTTAAACCTTAACCGGTATTATGCGGTAGAATTAGCCATGTCAGACGGCGGATTGGTTAAGAGCGACTTTTTAGCAGTGGAAGATCCGGAAATTACTGCGATCTTTCCTAAAAAAGACTCAGAAACCCCGGAAAATTCTGAAATTACTATTGTTTTTAACCGGCCAATGGTGCCTCTTACTACTTTGGGTTATTTGGAAGAAAAGGAAGTTCCGGTTGAGATAACGCCGTTTACCGAGGGACGTTTTAAATGGATTACGACTAGAAACTTACAATTTATTCCAAAAGAGAGATTAATAAGATCTTCTTATTACAAAGTAAAAATAAATCCCGGGTTGATTTCAATGGACGGATTAGGGATTCCTGGAACAGAAACCGGATTTATTACCCGAAAACTTAGATACCTTAACTTAAGCGAAGGTTTGACCGTCTATAACCAGCCAATTTCAATTTATTTTAATCAGCCCGTTGATTTGGAAAAAACAAAAGGAGAAATATCTTTACGCGATAACACCACGGGCAAAGAAATACCTTTTATTGTTGAATACGAGAGCAAGGCAAAAAGCCAGGAGGTAAAAAAAGATGAGGCTTACGGACTTTTAAAAAAAGCGCAAAATTTTCTTGCTAATATTTCTACTCAATTTGGATTTAATTTATTTCCAGAAAAAGAAACAGCCAAAGAGATTAATAAATCGGTACTTAAAATTTATAACCAAAAAGACAGGTTTGACAGAGAAAAATTTTGGGATTTCGAGCATAATTATTCTTTAATAATCAATAAGGCCTATCCTTTAGAGGGCGAAATCATCTTAGATGAAAAACAGGAAACCAACATTTCTGTTCCGCGGATAATTGCCAGTATGTCTGCTGAGTCTGCCAGAACTAATTATGCGACCCCTTCATTTTTCGATCCGCAGGGCAAGCTTTGGGTTAATTTTTATGAAGAAATTGACTTGGATAAATCTGAAATAACAGTCCCAAAATTAAAAGATATTGGTTATGGCGAAAAATGTAAAGATGAAACACTTTCTTCTAGCGCAGATTGTGAGAAAATTACGGATAAAAAGAAAATTTATATAACCTTCAAGAGCGAGGAGATTGGTCTGGCAGAAAAATTGGAAATTAATTTCCAAAAAATTGTAAACTTTCAGGGGCTAACCATAAACAAAGAGCCAATTAGAGAGCTCGTAATCTCTTATCCCGAATTTAAGATTTTAAGCACTTCTCCTGTAGATAATTCGGTTAGCGTCAATCTTACCGAATTTGTTTTTTGTTCGAATTCGCCAATCTTAACACCGGCTAAAGAAGATTATAAAAAATATTTAAAAGCCAGTTTAGATTACGAAGTAAATTCTTGGCAAAACTCTTGGCGCGTTGAGCGCGTTTACGAAGGCGAAAAGTGTAAGGTGGGCGAATTTCATACCTCAATTTATTATGGATTAATGCCTCAAAATAATTACTCTTTAGAATTTAACTTAGAAGATGTTTTTGGCCAAAAATTAAGCTATTCTCTAAAATTTACTACGGGTTTAATGCCTAGTGAGAGTTTAAATTTCTATCATCTTCAAAATTCTTACAATGTCACCTCGCCTGCAAAAACTAGGTTGACTTTTGGGGCCCAGAATATGGAGTATGTTAATTTAGAAATTTGCAAATTAGAATCTTTCTCTTTTCTAAAGTATCTCGAAGACAGACCAGATTGGGACGAGTCTTTTAATACTTTAAATTGCCAAAAAATAATAAATGATAAAATCGAATTGCCTAAAAAATACTGGATTATAAATTATTTTAAAGTAGACCTTAAGGATTATTTTGAAGACCCCCTGGGTCATTATATTTTAACTTTTTCCCATCCGAATTACACCACTTATACTTGGGATAGGGGAATGAAGTTTTATAAGCCGGTTTATCAAAGAAGCTACTTAACTGTTACCAACTTGGCGGTAGCCGAAAAAAGAATTAATTCTCAATCGGCGACTTACGGCGCAAACGAACCTTTAAATGCCGAGCAATTAAAAGAGCTTCGCAATCTCTATTGGGTAACCAGCATATCTAATTTGGAACCGATTTCCGATGCCAAAGTGGATCTTTATCGAACTGAAAATTTAAACTTTGCTGGCTCGTATTCCACTAATAATCAAGGCATTGCTTTAACCGATGTAGTGGCTGATATAAAAGGAGTAATTATTACCAAAGATAAAGACAGCACGGTTATTCCTATTTACCAGAGTAATTTAAACTGGGCTGATTCGGCTTTTTCAGCTAAAAATATTTATTTATACACCGACAAGCCTATTTATGGGCCGAGCCAAGAGGTTTTTATTAAGGGCATCTATCGAATAGGCTACGATGGCAATTATGAAATATATCAGGATAAAAAAGTTAATCTAAGGGCTTATAATTCCAGGGGCGACGAGATTTTAAATAGCGATTTAGAAGTCAATGATTTTGGCACTTTCAACACAAAATTGATTTTGGAAAAAAATGCACCTTTGGGAAACTATCGAATTTGCGTCGATAAATACAGCTGTTATTATTTTGATGTTCAGGAATATGTTCCGGCCCCTTTTGAGGTAAAAGTGGCAAGCGACAAAGAGGAATATATCTCCAAAGACACCGTTAATTTGGACATAGAAGCAAATTATTATTTCGGGACCTCATTGGAGGGAGGGGAGGTAAATTATACCGTATCAAGCCAAAATTATTATTTTGACAGGTATTCTGACGGCTATTTCGATTTCGATTCCGGATGGTATTATTGGTTGCCTTATCCCTACGGTGACAAATTTATTTTGAGAGGCAAAACCGAACTATCAACCGATGGGAAAGCGAAAATTTCCGAAACTCTTGATTTGGAAAAATTGTTCAAAAATAAAGAAGATAGAGAGAGCAAGATTATTGTTGTCGATATTACTGTTAAAAATCCTCAGGGACAGAGCGTTTCCAGCCAAAAATCTTTTATTCTTCACGCGGGTGAATTCTACCTGGGTTTAAATGCCGATAAAAGATTTTTAAGAAAAGATGAAAAATTTAATTTGAAAGTTAAATCGGTTGATACCCAAGGCAAAGAAGCAAAAGTTAGAGATATTACCTTGGCTCTTTATAAAACCGATTGGATTTATGCAAAAAGACAGGAGGCTACCGGCGGCTATTCATATATATGGGAAAAGAAAAGAGAACTAATTGAGAAATACAATTTTGATACTGATAGCAGTGGAAACTATACCAAGGAATTAAAAATATCAAAAGAAGGGGAGTATGAATTTGAGGTTTCAGCCCAAGATAAAAGAAATAATTTAGTCTGGTCAACTTACAACCTTTATGTTTACGGCGAAGGAGCGGTAACTGTTAAGCCGACAAAAGACACCGAATTGGAAGTTACAGCTGAAAAAACCGCTTTAAATGTTGGTGACGAAGGGAAAATTTTAATTAAATCTCCTTATCCTAATGCCAAAGCCTTAATTTCCATTGAACGAGGTAAAATTTTTGATTACCAGATAAAAGAAGTGCAGGGCAATCTTTATAATTTTAACTTCCAGGTAAAAGAAGAATATTTGCCTAATGTCTATGTTTCGGTTTTGCTCCAGTCAACCGAGCCAGGAGTAAAATTTGGGCAAGTCGGGTTCCAAATTAATACCGAAAGGCAAGAACTTAATATTGAGGTCAAATCGAATAAAACTCATTATTTGCCGGGAGAAGAAGTGACGTTGGATATTTTGGCAAAAGATTTTGAGGGCAAGCCGGCTTCAGCCGAATTATCATTATCAGTAGTTGATTTAAGCGTTCTGGCTTTAAAGGGCAATCCAAAGAAAAATCCTTTAATATTTTTCTATAGTGGCTTTCCTTTAACTGTTCAAACTGGTTCAAATCTTAAAAATATCTTGGTCGAAATACCAATTTTAACTAAAGGAGGTGGGGGAGGTGAAGGTTTAGCTAAAAAAGTAAGAGGAATTTTTAAAGAAACTGCTTTCTGGCAGGCAGTGGTTAGAACTGACGAAAATGGTAAGGCTCAAATTAAATTCACTTTACCTGATAATCTCACTACCTGGCAGACTGAAACGATTGGCATTACAAAAGATACCAAAGTAGGCGTAAATTACCAGGAGTTTATGACGCAAAAGGAATTGATGCTTTTGCCCTTGAAGCCGCGGTTTGTCGTTCCAGGCGATGTATTTTATATCGGCGCTAAAATCTTCAACCAGAGCCAAGAAAAGCAAAAATTAAATATCAAATTTGAAAGCCAAAGTTTGGTTTTAGAAGACGACTCTGGAGAAAAAAAGGTTACCATTGATTCTGGCAAAACCGAAACGGTTTATTTTAAAGTCCGTTCTCCCAACCAAATTGAATCCGGCGAGCATAAATTTTTACTCTCAGCAAAAAGCGAAAAATTAGAAGACACCGTTATCCAGTACGTAGAAATTACTCCCAACAATACCTATGAAGTAACTGCCACTGCAAATTACACAACTGAAAAAATTTCCAAAGAATACGTCTTTTTGCCTGACAATGTTGTTAAAGACAAAGGAAATCTATCCATAAAGAGTTCGGCAACTTTGGCAGTTTTCCTTTCCGATGCCCTGAACTACTTAATCCATTATCCTTACGGCTGCTCAGAACAGATTGCAAGCCAGCTTGATGCCATTGCTATTGTTAAAAAGGGTTTAAATTTGCCGAATCTCGGCGATAAGTTAAATTTGCAGAAAGTTAAATACGAAGACAAAGAATATTCAATTGAGGAGTTGGTGGATATAGGCTTAGCAAAACTTTACGACAATCAAGGCTGGAACGGCGGATTTTATTATTGGAAACACTGGAGTTATGAGGCCAAACCCGATTTCTATTTGACCTTGCACGTAGTGGACACTCTTCACAATCTTTCTTTAGCCGGTTTTCCAATTAATCAAAATAGTTTAAATCGGGCAGCTGATTATTTAAGAACAGAAATCAGCAAAGGCAGATGGCAGTATGAAAGCGAGGGCGATTATAAAAACAGGTTAATTTTGACAACTTATACCTTATTTAGATTGCCCAATTTTAAAGAAAATGAATTTCTAAAACAAGAAATAATTAGGATAACTAACGACAACCTATTTTTACAAGAACAAATTAGTAATAGCTCTTTATCCTACTTAGCAATCTTATTGAGCCGAGGGCAATTTAATAATAGTCTAAAAAATAAAGTATTTGACGTTTTAGATAATCGAATTAATATTGACGCCCGGGGCGCATTTTTAGAGCCGAATCAGAATTTCCTTTGGTATTATTACGAGACCCCGATTAAGGATACCGCTTTGTATTTAAAAACCTTGGCGATTGGAAAAAGTTCAAATCCAATTTTAGATAAGGTTTTAAGATGGCTTTTAAATTCCAGGGAAAAAGACGGCGCCTGGGGATCAACCAATAATACCTTGACGGTAGTTGACGCCTTTACCGATTTTCTGGAATGGAAAAGGGAGACCGAGTCGAACTTCAATTTAGATTTATCAGTTAATAATAAATCTGAAGGAACTTTTAATTTCAATCCGGACACAATTTTAGACCAGTTTAAAAAAGAATTGCCTCTAAGCGACTTAAAATTCAATGAAAATAACGTTGTTCAATTCTCAAAGAATAATAACAACGAGCTTCCCAACGCCCTTTATTATGACATGGCTTTAAAATATTATTTGCCTGTCGACCAAATTCCGCCCCGGGACGAAGGATTTTCAATTACCAGAGAATTTTATGGAGTTGATGACAAAGAAAACAAAACTCCGATAGCAACAGCTAAAGTAGGAGATGCCTTAAGAGTTCATTTACAGATAACCGTGCCAAAATCGAGGAATTTTGTGACTATCGAAGATTATATTCCGGCAGGTTTTGAGATTGTTAACTTAGAGCTGGCTACCGAACAGAAATCCCTATTGCTGCAAGAAACAGAAATAAAAGAAAACAGCCGGGAATTATACCCCGATTTTACAGAACTTCATGATGACCGCGCTTTTGTATTCAAAGAGAGGGTTGAGCCGGGAGTGTACGAATTTGATTATTTTGTAAGAGCTTTGACTAAAGGCAAGTTCTCACATTTGCCAGCCGTAGTTTCAGAAATGTATTTCCCGGAAAATTTCGGTCGGACCGCCGGAAGTTATTTCGAAATTAAATAGTTTCAGTCAAGCTCCTGAATATAGATTGTAATCGTTTCTCTGATGCCATTAAAACCCTCAGCTTTTATTTGATTTGCGCCTATTTTTTGCGGGATAAATATTTGGCTTTTGCCTTCTCCTAAAAATTCTTCGTTAGTAAACCATTTTACATTTTCTTTCGCTTCCAAAACTATCTTTGTATTTTTTTCCAAAAGAAATGTATCGCCATCATGAGGATTTAAAATGAGTGAAATATCCTTTTCTTTTAAAATATTAAGACATTTTTCATAATCGTCATAAATTAAACCATATTCCATATTCTCGCCGTTTTTAAACTCCGCAATTGAACTAAAATCAAAAGGAGTTTTTTTATTATATTCTGAGTTTAAAAGTAATTCCATTACTGAGTTCCAAATATTGCCTGCTCCCATTTGACCTGACACTCCTTCGGTGGGGCTGTTATCGGCATTTCCAATCCAAACCCCAACCAAAAAATCAGGGGTAAAGCCAACTACCCAGCTGTCTTTAAAATCCCTTGATGTGCCGGTTTTTAAAGCATAATTTTCCTGAAAAAGATTAAGCTCGCTTTTCATCCCAAACTGTTCAATTCCGGTTTTTCTGTCGTTTAAAATTTTATTAACCAGCTGAACATATTCCGAATTGGCAATTTTTTTTCCGGCTGGAAGAATCTTGCTGGAGTATATTTTTAATTCTTTTAAAACGCCGTTATTCGGGAAAATGGTAAAATATTTAGCTAGATCTGTCAGATTCATTTCCAGAGTTCCCAAGGCTATCCCTAATTGATAATTTTCTAAGCTTTGAATTGGCTTAAATCCTAAATCTTTTTCTAAAAATTTGTAAAAATCATCTAAGCCGACATATTCTAAAACTTTGACAGCCGGAACATTCAAGCTGTTTGATAAGGCATAATGTAAATTTACTTCGCCTCGATATTTATAGTCAAAATTTTTAGGGTAAAGGGGAAAACCAATGGCGGTAATGTATTTATATTCTCTATCATCAACTAAAGTATAAGGCCTCAATCCCTTTTCAAAGGCTTTAAGATAAATAAAAGGCTTCACGGTAGAACCAATCGGTCGGGGTTCATTTAACATGTTTATTTTATAACCTTCTTCGAAAGATTCTGGGTCAGGCGAACCAATTAAAGTCAACAATTCATTTTCTGGTAATTTGACTACTATCACTGCTCCATTTTTGGCATTTTTTATCTTTAATTCCTCTATATTTCTTTTAACAATTTCTCTTATTTTTTCGGTAAGTTCTTTATCAATAGTTAATTGGTAATCTCGCGCATTGTTATTCACAAAATCCCGAAGTTCAAAAGAAAGATTGCTAAGATGAGAGTTTTTTTTCATATTTCCCTCTATTACCCCCGGATCAGTTATAGTCAAATTTTGGTTATCTAATTGTAATTTTTGAGCTAAAGATTTTGCGATTTCTTTATTTTTTTCTTTAGTTGGGTTATTTTCAGTAGGGCTGGAAATTGCCGCCAATAATTGTAAAATTTGGCCATTGGTCAGTAAATCTGGAGCTACCCCAAAATAAAGTTGACTGGCTTCGACCATTCCTTGGGCTTGATTCCCCAAATAAACGGAATTAGCATACATCTTTAAAATGTTTTCTTTGCTTTGATAAATTTCTAAAGCCAGGGTATAAAAAGACTCAATAACTTTATTTTTAAAGTTTCTTTCAAATTCTTTTCCCAACAGGATTTTTACTAATTGTTGAGAAATAGTGCTTGAAGCTTTTCTTTGGCCCATGCCCAAGCGTTCTAAGCCAGCTTGGAATAAGCCCCAGGGATTAAAGCCAAAATGATAATAAAACAATTTGTCCTCTTTTTTAACCAGAAGTTCCTTAAATTGAGGAGGGATTTCGTTTAGATATTGCGCCCAATATCCTTTTTGGTTTGGCAAAATAACAATTTCCCGATTGAGACGGTCTTTTAAAATTATCGATTCTTGGCTGTTGTAAATAGCTACTAATTGTTTTTGTAAAAAAAAGCTAATAATTAGAAAAATGAGCAGGCCAAGCAATAAAGTTATTCCAAAAATTTTTATGTATCTAAATCTCACCATACTTATGATATCCTATCATATTCTTGACGCTTTTTTATACTTCGTTATAATTTAAAATATGAAAAAGGGTTTGATTTTTATTTTAATAATTGTTATATTAGGGATTGTTGGAGTTTTCGTTTATCAAAGTTTAACGAAAGAAAAAGAAGGAGCTCCTCCTGGAGAAAAATTAACTATGGGAAAAAATTTAGAAGGTAAAAAAATTGTTGTAATTTTAGCTTTTAAAGATTTCCGGGATGAAGAATATTTTGTGCCGAAAGAAATTTTAGAAAAAGCCGGAGCGGAAATTAAAACTGCATCAAATAAAACAGGAACTGCAATTGGTGCCGATGGGGGAGAAGTGAATGTAGGTTTGCTGGTTTCCGAGATTAATCTCGCGGACTTTGACGCAGTAGTTTTTATCGGTGGGCCGGGTTGTCTTGAAAACCTTGATAACAATAATTCTTATAAGGTGGTACAAGATACGGTTTCTCAAAACAAAGTTTTGGCATCAATTTGTATTTCGCCGACAATCTTGGCAAAAGCCGGAGTTTTGCAGGGTAAAAAGGCGACGGTTTGGACTTCTCCAATGGATAAAAGCGCGGTGAAGATTCTGGAAGATAATGGCGCGATTTACGAAGACAAATCAGTTGTAGTTGATGGAAAAATCATCACCGGCAACGGCCCGGAAGCCAGCAAGGAATTTGGCGAAGCAATTATCGAGGCATTAAAGTAAGGTCTTGACAGGGGATTAAAAATTTACTAATCTTGACTTAGCCGTAGACAATAGGCATTAAATAAGACCTATCGAGGCGAAATAATGCTTTTTTGTTGTCTGCGACAGAACGCAGATTTTTTAATTACCAAGCCCCGCCCTTTCCTTTCTTTTAGAAAGGGCGGGGCGCAGGTGAAGATGAAGGCAAACCCGAAGGGGGAAACTTCATCGCCTACTAATATGGCCTTAACAAAAGTTCAAAAACAAAAAATTCTTGATGAACTAAAAGAAAAAATTGCTAAACAGAAAGTAATGATTTTTGCTGATTTTACTGGTTTGAAGGTAAAAGACCTTTCGAATTTGAGAAAAAAAATAAAAGCGGCTGATGGCGAAATAAAGGTGGCTAAGAAGACTTTACTGGGATTGGCAGTAAAGGGGGCTGGATTAGAATTTGAAGCAAAAAAAATTAAAGGAGAAATCGCCTTGGTCTTTGGTTACAAGGATGAGATTTCCCTAACTAAAATAATCTATCAATTCGCCGAGGCGAATCCGAATTTGAAAATTTTAGGCGGATTTCTTGAAAATCAATTTAGAACAGCTGAAGAAATTATTACTCTGGCTCAACTTCCAACAAAAGAAGAACTTCTATCCGGATTAGTTAGGAGTGTTTCAGCGCCAATCTCTAATTTTATCAATGTTTTACAAGGAAACATTAAAGGTCTGATAATTGTTTTGGCAAAAGCTAAAACATAAATTTTTAATTACTAATTTCTAAAAATTATGGTAGAAGAAAAAGAAACCAAAAAAGACAAAGGGGAGAAAATTGAAGTTCCCGAAAAGTTTAAAAAATTGGTTGAAGAAATTGCAAAAATGAGCGTTTTGGATTTGGCTGAGTTGGTGAAGGTTCTGGAAAAGAAGTTTGGTGTCTCGGCAGCAGCACCAGCAGCTGTTGTTGCTGCTCCTGCCGCAGCGGCAGGCGTTGCTCCAGAAGTTGAAGAAAAAACCGCTTTCAATATTGTATTGACCGCGGTGGGCGACAAAAAGATTGAGGTGATTAAAGTGGTCAGAGATATCACTCAGAAGGGATTGAAAGAGGCCAAAGATTTAGTTGATGCCGCTGCTTCGGGTCCCCAGGTAGTTAAAGAGAATGCCAAGAAAGAAGAGGCAGAGGATTTGAAAAAGAAATTTGAGGCAGCCGGCGCCAAAGTGGAGCTCCGTTAGGAGCGAAACCCCGCCTTTTTCAGAAAAAGGGCGGTGGTGGCAGTGTCAGTTTGCCGCCGGGTCTAACAATCTTTAATGAGGCGGATTGGAATGTTACTGAAAATAGTGTAACTATCACCTGGCAGACAAATTATTTTGCTACCAGTAGGGTGATTTACGCAACCACTTCCGGACTTTTTGATTTAAGCGATGGAGAACCTTATTATGGTTATACTGATCTTAAAGAAGGAGATGACACCGGATTAGAAAAAGTAACCGCTCATTCAGTAACTATTACTGGCTTAAGTTCGGGAACAATTTATTACTATCGTTGCGTCTCCCATGCTTCTTTAGCAATTAGTGAAGACCACAGCTTCACTACTTTAGGAGTAAAAGAGATAGGGGAAATCGGGGAAGAAATACCCTCTGAAGGAATACCTTATGAAGAAGAGATATCTGCTGAAGAAGTGGTTTTAGCTCCAACCGGAGAAGAAGAAGTTGAAAAACCCGAAGGATTTGTTCCGGAAGGAGCTGTTTCGCCTGAAGAGGGAATAGTTACTGTTCCTCCCGGAGAAAGAGCGCCCGGAGAAGGATTGGGTCCACTGCTTTTGGCTAGTGTGGGAGTGATAGGAGAAACGCCTTGGATGGCAATTTTAGCAATTCTCTGCTTGATAGGTTTAGTGGTAATTGGAATTAGAGAGTGGGAATTAGCCCGAAAAAAGAAAAAGAGTAAATTTTAAAAAAGTTAAATAGGAAAAAGCCCCGCCTTGCGGCGGGGCTTTTTGGTTTTATATTTATAATTTTATTTGATAAAGCATTAAACCGTTCAAAAGCCAGATTGTTGTTTTATCTTCCGACAGGTTATCAAAACTTTTACTCTATTTTACTTTTTCTGAATGTACAGATTCTAAATGTACAGAAATTTGACAAGGTGATTCGTTGGAATAAAATAAAATTAGATTTAAGTTAAAGGTCGGAAAATAATAATTAATTAAAAATAAAAATGAAAAAAATAGTCCTACTCGGAATAACATTAATAATGTTAGCTTCGGCGGTGGGGATTGTGATGGCTTCGAATGGAAATGGCAAAGAAATGGCCAGGGTTATAGCAGATACTACAGGCATTATAGATAAGTTAAGCTTTAGGGTGAGGGGTTGTGAGATTATCCACGAATTAAGCGATGCCACGGCATTAAAATGTCCGGCAAATATCGTTTCTAAACTAAAAGTTAGAGAAGATCCGGTACTCCATATTATGGATATGGAGGCAAATGTCCAAATAAATGCCGATGATGTCTGGACTTTGGGTTATACAGGAAGTGGTGTAACAGTGGCAGTTTTGGATACCGGCATTGACACAGACCATCCAGAGCTAGCTGACAGCATAGCAGGTGGGCAAGGATTTGGTTATCTCACTTATGAAGATGACCACGGGCACGGAACTCATGTTTCAGGAATAATCACCGCCGATGGTGTTGGTGGAACTCCTTTCGGATTTGCTAAGGGAGCAGCTCCTGACACTAAAATTTGGATGGCAAAAGTTTGTAATGCTTCTGGTAGTTGCTATTCTACTGATATTGCTGCCGCCATTGAATATGTTGTGAGCAACAACATTGCCAAGATAATGAGTATTAGTTTAGGAGGCGGAGGAACTTCAAGAGCAAACTGCGATACAGATTATTTAGCGAAAAAAGTTAACTGGGCCGTAGACAATGGTGTAACAGTAGCAGTGGCTGCCGGAAATACTTCTGGCAGAGTATCAAGCCCGGGTTGCGCAAGCAAAGCAATAGCGGTTGGAGCGGTTGATAAAAGCGATGTGAGAGCGTCTTTCTCTGGTACGGGTTTAGCTTTGGATATAATGGCACCAGGTGTGAATATTTATTCCTCTATCATTGGTGGTTACGATTCCTGGTCAGGGACTTCTATGGCAACTCCTCATATTTCAGCAACTATAGCTTTATTGAAACAAGTGAATTCTGCTTTAGCTGACAATCAAATTAAGGATGCCTTGTATAAAACTGCCAAGGACTTAGGAACAGCTGGTTGGGATAAGTACTATGGTTGGGGAAGGGTAGATGCCCTAGCCGCAGTTAATTATGTCAAACCACCTGAGCCAGAATGTACAGGAGATGCGGATTGCGATGATGAACTGTTCTGTAATGGGCCAGAAACTTGCTCAGCTGGTGTTTGCCAACCAGGAGCTCCAATTGATTGCTCTGACGGAATTTCTTGTACAGTAGATACCTGCGATGAGATTGGTGACACCTGCGTTCATACCCCAAGCGATTCCCTTTGTAATGACGGGTTATATTGTAATGGAGTTGAATATTGCGACGCTACTTTAGATTGTCAAGTAGGAACTCCAGTAATTTGTGAAGATGATAATGAATGTACAATAGATAATTGTAATGAAACTGCCGATGCTTGTGAATATTCTCCAGTAGAAAATAATACATCTTGCGCCAGTGGCGAGGGAGTCTGCTGTTTAGGAGAATGTAAAATAGGATTAACAGAATGTCCCGTAACAGCTGTAAAATGTTGGAGCGGTAGCAATCAATATCTTTACCGAAACAATGGTCAGGCTGCCAAGTTCTGCAAATGCGCTTCAGGTACGTACGGGTACAATAGCTACAATTATACTTGGGCTCGAAAGACAGTTTTCTATTACGTAGATTCAGGAAACAATGAAAATTGGGAAGCAGCTTCAAGATCCTCTTACTTACCCGTGTATCAGGTTACCTGCACTAATGGGAAAGCCTATCTCACAGACCAAGATTATTACTATCCGAAATAAAAACTATATTCTTTTTCCTCGTGAAGATAACAAAATCCCCTGATTTTGAGGGGTTTTGTTATTTTTGTAAGCGTAGTGTTAAAATTCAACCTTGTATACTTTTAAGCCATTTAAAAGCCAGATTGTTTTTCCGTCTTTTGAGACGGCAAAGTCTAAAAGGTTGTCAAATTTTTCACTCTTGAATTGTTTAACAATTTTACCATCCTTGGTTAGAACGATTACTCGATTTTGAGCAGGCTCTAATAAATAGAGATAAGATAGATCTGGCGAAGTCCAAATTTTGGTCGGATTTTTAAAATAGGGCCAAAATTCAAGTTTTAGAGTTTCTTTATAAGATCCTCGCAAATATCGATCAATTTCATTATTTTCAGTCAGAATCCAAATTGAACCATCTATTGCCATTGACTTTGCCTCAATGGCTTTTTTAGTTTGGGAATTTAACCATAATTGAGGTGAATCCCATTTAAAATTTTCCAGATAGGGATACTTTATTATTTCGCCTGATTTTTTATCTAAAAAGTAAAGACTGAATTTGTAGGAAGAAAGCTCGTCATAATTAGAACCCTCAATAGTTTCAAGAAAAAATTGGTTAAAATTACCCTCTTTCAAAATGCTCAATTGATTAGGTTTTGAGAAAAGCAAAATTGAATCGTCGGGGGCGACGGCTAAATTAAATTTTTTATCAATTTCAATGATTTCACCCTTACTTTCATTACTAACTTTAAATAAATTTCGAGAATAAGGACTAAAAAAATAAATTTCTTTTTCAAAAACAATCATTTTTTGGGGAACAAATTCGCGAGGATTAAATTCAAAAAACAATTCTGGCTCGGAAATTTCTACTAAATTATTTAGTTGATAGAGATTTTTAGAAATCGCATCTTCTAGAGAAAAAATCTGAGCCTGAAAATTTTTTGGTAATTTAGAGGAAACTTTCACTAAAGGAGAAATTTCTTCCCAACTTTCTCTAAAAAGGGTGTTTGCCTTTTCCTCTACTTGAGGGTTTGTCTTCTTTAAAATTAAAAAAGTTTCAGCTTCGTTGACGGTTTTTTGGATTTGGTCAAGAGTAGCTTGATAGATTTTTAATTGTTGTTTTTCTTCTTGATTTGCGATAAAAAATCCGAGGGCCAAGCAAAAAATTAGAGCTAAAATTGAGATTAAGTTTTTATTTAGCTTGGGGAACTTAAATTTAGGGATTGCGAATTGAGGCAGTTTTATTTTCGGACGCCATTTGACCCCCACCCATTTAAATTGGGGACGCCACCCACCCGCCACCCAACGAGGTTTTTTAATTAATTTTTTAAAATAATTAACAATAACAATTGGATTAAGCCCCGCACCTAATTTTTTTATGTACGGGGTAAAGGCCTCTTTTAAAGAAAACTCCTTATAGCTAGAAGGCGAAATAATTTCCCTTTTGCCTACCCAGCCCTTGGCTTGGTACCCGACTTCTTTTTGCAAAAAAATTGCTAAACAAATCCCAGAAATTTTTAAAAATTCTTTTTCTTTAGTTTGAATCACTGATTTAAATTTTTTCTCATCAAAAGATAAAATTTTAGCAATCTCATTTAATAAATTCTGACTTTGAAAAAAATCAAAAACTTCTTTAGTTAAAACTAAAATTAAATCGTTCTCAGTTAATTTTCCTGAGACAATATTTCCAAAAATCTTCAGGGGATAGGGTTCAATATCCTGGAATCTTAATTTCTTATCAATATCTATTATTTGCCCTTTCCTTACCAAGATTATTTTATTTTCCCCAACTTTGGTGAAATTCAATTCAAAATTTTTTAAAGAAAAAACAGCAAAGCTCAGATTGCCTAACCAACTAACATCCCCCTTTTTGGCTATTCCTTCTAAAAATTCATTTCCCTGTCTTAAACTTTCTTTTAGTGCCTTTTCTGGGGTGCTCAGGGTTGAACGGTAATACTGGTCCTTAATCAGCTTAGCTAACCTATCCAAAAAATGGAGATTCTGAGGTAAGACATTTTTTAGTAGGCCTACCAGATAAAGGCTTCCCACCCTTCTCTCATAAATATTTTCTGGCTCATAACAAAAACTATCAAAAATCAAATCGGGCAATTTTGCTTGCCCGCCGAAGCCTTGGCGAAGGCGGGGATTAAAATGAAACTCAAAAACTCGCATCAACTTTATTCTATCAAACTTTACCCCGTTAGAAAATCCTTGTGGTGGTTGGGTTTAAAGCCTTACCCTTTCTAACGGGGTTTACTAAATTAATAAAATTTGCTAATTTAAAGTATAGTCGGGCTCGTAGCTCAGTGGTTAGAGCGTTGCACTCACATTGCAAAGGTCACTGGTTCAAGTCCAGTCGAGCCCACTACAAAAATATGCTTAAATTTGAGGTTTTGTTTGTTATCTTATTGCTGGTTTTTGCCGTTTGGTATACGCTAACCCAGATTTTGCCGCCTCTTTTGCGTTAAAACCCGGCAGAAAAAGAATTTGGTTGTCCAAAAAAGAACCCAGATAAATAAAACCCGAATGTCAAAAAAATGTATGATTTAGCCTTAATTTCAATTATTAGTTATTTATTGGGTTCAATTCCTTTCAGTTATCTTGTTGGGAAAGCCTACGGAAAAAATCTTTTTGAAATTGGCTCGAGAAATATTGGAACAGTCAATGTTTATCGAGCCACCGGAAAATTTGAGGCCCTACTTTTTGCTTTAATCGGCGATGTCGGAAAAGGAACTCTGGCTATTTTTTTAGCTCAAAAATTGAGTTTTTTGGGGTATAATTCCTTCTTCGCTCAAGCTCTCGCTGCTTTTTTTGTTATCGCCGGCCACAACTGGCCCATTTTTTTGAAATTTAAGGGTGGAAGGGGATTAGCTTCATTGATTGGAGTTATTTTAATTTTAAATTGGAAAATTGTTCCTCTAGTTTTAGGAGCAGTTTTATTTTTCATTCTTTTGACTGAATTGATAATGAAAAAAAGAATAGAACTCAAAGGAAATTTTAAAGAAAAAATTAAAAATTTGTTCTCAATATTTATTTCTCAGGTCTTTGGCAG